>WNGF01002283.1_pt1 | contig 46764 bp, 40 predicted proteins | sample 5400641 | NCBI WGS metagenome assembly WNGF01 (sample SAMN13153371, study PRJNA577476) | soil metagenome | isolation source: 80 cm soil or saprolite under grassland replicate 2 | place: USA:California | collected 2016-06-15 | reverse complement strand
AGTGCAAATCCGCTCGTAGGAGCAATGTCGAGCATGGGTGAGCTTGCCGTCGCTCTGTTCTCCTTGTGGGCCCGGCTCCGGGCACCGGGCACCCCTACATGCCAGACCGCCCGGGCTCTCGGCGAGGGCCCGGGCGGTTTCCGCTCCTGGTTGCATGGGCGGCGAGGTGGAGCGGATCAGGTGGTGGAGGTGGCGGTCCCGTTGAAGTAGGGCTGGGCCTTGGCCCAGTCGTCGACGCCGACGACTTTGCCGAGCCCGCGGCCGTGCATGTCACCGGTCTCGAAGTGGATGCCACCCCAGCGCCGCGACCAGCCTGCCTCGTCGGCCGCGTCGGTGAGCGTCTTCCAGGACAGGACCACGTTCCTGGCCGGGGTGATGCCGGGCTCGATCTTCGAGCTGCCGGCCGGGATGGTGACCTTGGCGTTGAAGTTGTCGGTCCCGAAGAAGTAGATCAGGATAGTGCGGCCGGCGGCGCTGAACGTGCTGTGCCCGGACACGTACTCGGGGAACGGTGGGGTGACCACGTTGAGTGCCTGGTAGGGCTGCCAATTCTGGCCGAGGACGTGGCCGAAGCCCTTGCCGGGCCCGAGCCACGAGGTGACCTGCTGGTTCTTGTAGCGCTCCCGGATGCCGGTGATCGGCCGCACGAAGTTGTCCTGGGGCAGGTACTTGCAGCTCCAGGCCGAGATGCTGGCGTCCATCAGAGCGTTGCCGAGCGCGAAGAACAGCTTGGCGTCCTGGTCGAGGGTGTCGTGCCGCATGCGGGACAGGGCTTGGGCGAAGGTCGCCATGTGCCCGGGCGGGAACTCCGACTGCGGCCCGTCGGCCCAGTACTCGGCCTTGGCCTTCTGGGCGTCGGTTAGACTGGAGGTGTCCCTCAGCGCAATGTCGATATCCGTCGGGTCGTAGCTGCCGTCGGCGAGCTTCGGTGGTCCGGGTAGCTGCTCCAACTCGTAGGGCATGTGGCTGGCCGGGTCGATTCCGAACGGAGTGATGGTCCCCCACTGTGGGGTGAGCGGCTTCTGGGTCGCGCTCGGGCTGGTGCAGGGGGTCCCGTAGGCCACGAGGGGGACGCACAGCGGCTGCCACCGCCAGGGGTCGCTCACCGTCTGCCAGGTATTGACCGGCTGGTAGCTCGTGGTGTCGGAGTAGGGAACCCCAAGTGTCCCGTTGGGACTGTCGCCGAGCTGGTTGGCGCCGTCGTGGTGGCGGAAGTCGATAACGGCTTGGGCGGCGACGTTGCCGATGCCCTGCGGGGTCGAGGTGTCGGTGGAGGTGTCGTTGGGGTCGTAGCCCAGGTCGGACATCTGGCTGTTGTAGAAGGTCGCGTTGGCCGGGTCCGGGAACAGGTCCGTGAGCACGCGGTAGGCGGCGAAGCTGATCGCCTTGCTCTTGTTCTCGGGGGTCTGCTCACTGTCCGGCCGGCGCAGGCTGCCGAGCAGGCGGGTGCCGACCGCGACCGGGTCGTAGGCCGCCCAGGCGTCGTAGGTGGCGGTGTGGAGGATGCCGAGGGCCCGGGCGGTCACGGTCGGACCGGTGGCCTTGGGGTTCCGCCGGATCGTATTGAGCAGCTGCTCGTCCCATTTGATGATGACGTTGTCGCTGGGACTGCTTTGGCCATACGTGTCGATGGGCCAGGCAGGGCCGTTCGCCGCCTTCGCCGGGCGGGTGGTGATGGTCACGGTGGAGACGGTCGCCGTGACCAGGGCTACGACCACAAGCAGGGTCGTCGCCAGCCTCCCCTTCATGAGCTCTAGCCTTTCTGCGAGTGCGCCGGTGCGGTTCCGGTGGCCACGAGCTCGCCGCCGCAAGGCTGGGTATGCATGGCTCCCCCACGACGCTTGGGGGGAGCATGTGGCCGTTCGCCGAGAAAAAGCGACCCCACCGCAGCGCTGGGCGGGGACGCCGACGAAGAAGTTAGCCACAAGCACTCCCGCATAGGCAAATCGTCGCGTAGACGCCGGGGGCTGCCCTCGGGGGAAGTCGGCGTGCACCGCCTGGGTCGTGGCGGTGTCAGGGCACAGTGAACAGCGTGCGGAAGTAGTCTGGTGGGTAGTCCTCGCCCACCATGATTCCGTCGGCCTCTACCCAGGCGTGGGCGGCGAACGGCGGGACTCGCCGTGCGCCCACACACCAGGTCGCCCAGCGGCCGCGCAGCCGGCAGAGCAGGATGGTGGCCAGTGACCGGGGCACGCACCCCTCCCGTGCCGCGCAGACCAGGCTCACCGCGACCACGGCGTCCCGCGCCGCCTTGGCCTGCTCGAAGGTGGCCGGCCTGGCGCCCCGGCGCAGCCAGCCCAGCACGGTCCGGATGCGGCGAGGGGACTGGGCGGCGAGCACTCGGGCGACGCCCACGACGAGGCAGGCCACCACCCGGCGCGGGAGGGGCACCGACCGGGGCTCGTAGAAGACGGCTTCCGGCATGCTCATAGCGCTCTCCTCTTCCCTGCCGCGGCGGTCGCGCGACGACCCGCCAGACGGCTACTCTCCCTGCACCAGGCCGGCCGAGTGCAGGCCGCCGACCAGGCTCTCGACGTCCTGGCTGGCGGTCTCGCAGTCCACCGCGTACTGCTCGGTGAGCTCCTGCACCGCCTGCGCCGGTGTCCCGCCGTCCAGCAGCGTCCGCAGCACCAGGGTGGCTGTCGGGTTGAGGTTCCAGTACTGGCCGCTGTCCTCGTCGAGAAGCGCGATCCCATAATCGGTGTCGGCGGCGGACACGCCATCGCGCAGCTTGAGCGTCATGTGTTCTCCTCAGCTCGGCAACGGTCGAGCGGGCGAGCGGTCGGCCGCTCGCAGCCACACCTCGCACGCTACGGTCTGGTAGAGCACCCCGAGCTGCAAGTTCGGGGGGATGGGGCGGGTACACAGCTCACGCAGCGCGTCCGCGTCGATCAGCCCCAGCCGAGCCAGCCGGCTGTCCTCCCACAGGGCGAGGAGATCCGCGCGGTGCCGCCGCAACCCGGGGTCCTCGTCGCAGGACCCGTTGGCCTTGGTCTGGCGGGTCAGGCTCTGGTCGGGGACGATGCCGCGCATCGCCTCGACGATAAGTGGTTTGTACCGCCATGGCGTGATCCGCTCCTGCGGTCTGACCGCCAGCCCCGCCTCGATGACCCGGTCGTCGTAATAGGGGGCAGCGAGTGTGACCCCGATCCGGGCGGCCATCTGACCGAGCTGGCGGGTCAGGCGGGACACGAACCGCATCCCCTCCAGCTCCCGGTGCTGTCCCCGCCCGTTGCCAAGCGGCTCGATCCTGGCGTCTGCCTCGGCGCGGATGAGCTCCCGCACCCCCTGGACCGCGGCCGGTGTCACCCAGGGCGGCAGGCGGGGCTGGAACCCCCAGTCGAGCAGCGGCTCCTCCGGCGGGGGTCGCAGGACGGTGAGAGCGTCGGGCACGCGAGCCAGCCAGGCGTGGTAGGGGCTGCTGTCCGACAACTGCCGCAGCACCTGGCTGCGGGGCCAGCGGTACTTGGCGGCGAAGCCACGCAGGTGCCGCACGGCGATCCTGGGGCTGGTCCGCAGCAACGCGTGCAGATGGGCCAACGAGCCGTACAACAGCTCGTCCCCACCGAAGCCCACCAGGTGCAGCCGCGAACCGCGGGCGGCGGCTCGCCGCGCGATGATCATCCACCTGTCGCGGTCCACAGTGGCGGCGCACGGCTCGTCCAACTGGTCGTCGCAAGACAGCAGGCCGTGGTACACCAGCGGCATCTCCCCCGCCGGGATGACGTGGTGCTCGATGCCGCCGAGCCCGGCGACCGTGCGGGCAGCCCACGCCACGTCGTCGGCGAGGGGGTCCGGGCTCGCCGCAGTGTAGGCGACGACGTTCGCCTTCCCGCGGGAGGCCAGGCAGCAGATCGCCGTCGAGTCCACCCCGCCCAGGTCACAGCTCACCAGCGTCCGTCCACGAACGCGGGCGGCGACCGCGGCCGACAGCGCCTCCCGCAACGCCGCCGCCCCCTGCGCCATCGGCACCACCGGCTCCGGCGCAGCCCACCACCGGACCGACCGGTGCCGCCCGTGACCGTCAAGCACCAGGTAGTGGTCGGTTGGCAGGACCGCCACCCCGCGCCACACCGGCTGCCCGGCAAGCGGGTAGAGGATCGGCGGCTCGAGCAGGTGAACCGCCAGCCGCTGCTCGTCGAGGCCCGCGTCCAGGAGGCGAGCCAGCACGTCGGCCCGGTCCGCAGCGACAGTGACACCTTCGGTCCTGGCGTGGAACACCCGCCGAACACCGGTGACGGTCCCCTGTACCCGCACCTGTCCGCCCACCGAGGCGACCAGGTGCGAGCTGCCCACCAACGAAGCGCCCAGCCGGTCGAGGTCACGGGCGCCCCGGATCCGACCGGCGGCTCCAGCGAGCTGGTCGGCCGTGACCGCGTGCTGGCCGATCACCGCCAGCTTCGTGGGTCCTGCCCCACCGACGGTCACCGCACCCTCGGCCCAGCGCCCGACCAGCCACGGCCGGCCGGACGGGTGGCCGATCGCCTGCGTTGCCTCGTCGCGCAATGCATGGGCGACCCCACGGGCCGGCTCGCAGTCCGGCAGGGCCACGAACCAGAATGGCACAGCCCCGAAATCGGCTGACCCGATCATCCTTCGGACCTTCCTGGAAGGTGGCGGCACACGCTTGTCACCCTCCACCCGCTCTTCGGTTAATTGAGCCCGCATGCTGCTCAGCGTCGAGCAAAATAGGCCCGGGAGGCAGGTCAGGGGTCACCCGCCACCCGGACTCCACCCGGACTGCGTTAAAGGAGCTGGTGCCGGGTCAGCATATCGCGCGGCCCGGAGCCACCTACCCCGGTCACCAGCCGGCCAGCGTCAGCGTTGGACGCTCGTAGACACGCATCGTCGCACCCCCTTCCCAGCAACACTCGGACCTCGTCCTCACGACCGGTTGCTGTCGCACAGGCGCCCTACCCGGCCCCATACCGGGCAAACCTGGACCTCCTGTAGGGCAAGTAGAAATACTGAGCAGTCTGGGCCGTGACGGCTCCTTGCCCCTCGACGCGGGGGGAGGGCCTTTGGCACGGTGGGCGCACGTCCTCCAGAAAGGAGCGGTCCCATGACCCGACCGTTGGCCCAACCGCTGTTCACCGGCGTCGGCGTGGCCCTGGTCACGCTGTTCGACGACGACGGCGAGGTCGACGCCAAGGCCACCGCCGAGCACGCTGCCACCCTCGTCGAGCTGGGCATGCGCGCGGTGCTCGTGGCCGGCTCGACCGGGGAGGCAGCCACCCTGACCGACGCCGAGCGGACCGCGCTGGTCGCCGAGGTCCGCCAGGCCGTGCCGTCACAGACCCCGGTGATCGCCGGGACCGGTGCTCCGTCGCGCCGGCAGGCGGCTGCGCTGACCCGGACCGCGGTCGAAAACGGGGCTGACGGGGTGCTGGTGCTGTCGCCGCCCGGCGCGCACGACCTGCGCCACTACTACCAGGCTGCCGCGGACGCCGCCGGCGATATGCCCGTGCTCGCCTACCACTACCCCAAGGCGTCGCCGCCCGGCATCCCCGTCGAGCTGCTGTCCGAGCTGCCCGTGCAGGGCCTGAAGGACTCCTCCGGCGATCCCGAGCGCCTGCTGAGCGAGCTGGTCGCCTACCGGGGCTGGCTCTACGTCGGCTCCTCCTCCCTGCTCGCCCTCGCCGGCGCGCTCGGCTGCGCCGGCACCATCCTCGCGCTCGCCAACGCCGAACCGGAACGGTGCGTGGCCGCGTTCGCCGGCGACGCCGATGCGCAGCTCGCCTTGGCCAAGGCGCACCTGGCCGCGCGGCGGGACTTCCCCCATGGCCTGAAGGCGCTGGTGGCCGAGCGGTTCGGCACCTCCCGCGCCGCCCGCCTCGGCTGAGACCGAGAGGAGGTGGAAGTCAGAGCCAGTCGAGACGCTTGAAGAGGAGGTACAGGCCGCCGGAGAGGACGACCAGCAGCACCATCGAGGTGACGAAGCCGGCGTGCTGGCCGAACCCGGGGTAGGGGACGTTCATGCCGTACAAGCCGGTCACCGCGGTCGGCACCGCGATGATAGCCGCCCAGCTTGTGACCTTCTTCATGATCGAGTTCAGGCGGTTGCCCTGGATCGTGAGGTTGGTCTCGACGATGGTGGAGACCAGGTCGCGCAGCGACTCGGTCCACTCCGTCGCGCGCAGCACGTGGTCGTAGACGTCCTGGAAGTACGGGCCCATGGCCTCGTCCACCAGCCCGAGGTCACGGCGCAGCAGGGTGTTGACGACCTCGCGCATGGGCAGCACGACCCGGCGCAGCACCACCAGCGACTTGCGCAGCTCGAACGAGGTCCGCTGCACCTCGGCGCCGTGGGGTCGCTCGTCGAACAGCAGGTCCTCCAGGCTCTCGATGGCCTCGTCGAGGCGCTGCACGGTCGCGAAGTGCCCGTCGACGACGTAGTCGAGCAGCCCCCACAGCAGGAATCCGACGCCGTGGGCGGCCAGGTCGGCAGAGCCGTCCCAGCGGGCCATCACACCGTCGACGTCGAACCCGGGGTCCTTGCGGACGGTGATCAGCGCGCGGGAGGTGGCGAACGCGGCCAGCTCGCTGGTCTTGAGCTTGCCGGTGGCCGCGTCGAGGTCGACGGCGTAGGCGGTGAGGAAGGCGTGGTCCTGGTAGCGGTCCAGCTTGGGCCGCTCGTGCTGCTGGACGGCGTCCTCGACCGCGAGGGGGTGCAGCCCGAACTCGGCGGAGATGACCTCCAGGTCCTCCTGGTCCGGCTCGCACAGGTCCAGCCACACGACCGTGCCGGGCTCGTCGAGGTAGTCGGAGATCTGGGCGGCCGGGAAGTCCTTGGCCTCCAGCACCCCCTGGCGGTACATCCGGGTGTGGCGCATACGATCAGCCTAGGCGGCGCGACCGGGGTGCGTCCACGGGCCGTACGTCAACGGCCGCCCGGCCGGGTCGTCGGGTACCGGATCCGCCTCACGGAGGTCCTTGCGGGGGAGCGTTTCGGTCGGGGAAGGTAGTCGCCATGGATAGTCGTCATGTCGCCGGCGGAGGCCCGCGGTGAACGAGGGCAGCACCCGGGCGATCCTGGCCGCGTTCCTGGCCAATCTCGGCATCGCGATCGTCAAGTTCGTCGCGTTCCTGTTCACCGGCGCGGCCTCGATGCTGGCCGAGTCGATCCACTCGGTGGCTGACACCGGCAACCAGGCCCTGCTCGCAATCGGCGGCCGGTCAGGGCGCCGAGCGCCCACGGCCCAGCACCCCTTCGGCTTCGGGCGCGAGCGCTACTTCTGGGCGTTCCTGGTCGCCGTCGTGCTGTTCACCCTCGGCTCGCTGTTCGCACTGTTCGAAGGCTACGAGAAGCTGCGACACCCTCGTCAGATCCAGTCGCCCGCCTGGGCGTTCGGGGCCCTGCTGGTGGCGGTCGCGCTGGAGAGCTGGTCGCTGCGGACCGCCGTCCGCGAGGCCGGCAAGGTACGGGCCGGGCAGTCGTGGTGGGCGTTCATCCGCCGCTCCAAGAGCCCGGAGCTCCCGGTCGTCCTGCTGGAAGACGTGGGAGCGCTGCTCGGGCTAGGCTGCGCGCTGGTCGGGGTGAGCCTGGCGGTCGTCACTGGCGAGTCCCGCTTCGACGCGGTCGGCAGCATCGCGATCGGGCTGCTGCTGGGCGTCATCGCGGTGACGCTGGGGACCGAGATGCAGAGCCTGCTCATCGGCGAGGCGGCGGGCCAGGCCGAGGTGGCCGCCATCCGGGCGGCGCTGATCGACGGCCCTGTGGTCCGCCGGCTGATCCACGTGCGCACCTTGCAGCTTGGTCCCGACGAGCTGCTGGTCGGCGCGAAGGTCGAGTTCGACGCGGCGCTGTCGTTTGCCGAGGTCGCCGAGGCGATCGACGAGGCCGAGCAGCGTGTGCGGGCCAAGGTGCCATCCGCGCGGGTCATCTATCTGGAGCCGGACTGCTACCGGCCATCGACTGGAGCTCGGCGAGCGTCGGCTGGCGGGGCGCGTGCCGTGCCCGCTTCAGCCCGTCGACGAGGACGTCGAGGCCGGCGGTGAAGCGCTCGTCGCGGTTGTCGACCCAGACGTGGGGGCCGAGGGCGACCAGGGCGGGGAAGCGGTCGGCGGGCAGCGAGCGGAAGAACTGGTGGAGCTGGTTTCTGGTGGCTTGGTCGCGGACGCGCTGCTGGTTGGTGGAGATAGGCGGGCTGCTGACCGCAAAGCCGGTGGTGTAGTCGACGATCAGGAAGAAGGCCAGGCCGGCCTGGTGGTCGCCGAACCCGGCGGTCTGCAGTGGCGCCAGGAACGCCTCGGCCACGGCGAGCGAGTGCGGCCCGAGCGGGTCGCGCAGCTGCAACAGCCCGGCGACGCCGGGGTGGCCCTCCAGCACCTCGCGCAGCCGGTGCGCGAGCAGCTTGATCCGCTGGGTCCATGGCAGGGAGGCCGGGAGGGTGCAGTCGACCTCGGCGAGCACGCCGTCAAGGACCAGGTCGTGGAGCTGCTCCTTGTTGCGCACGTGGCGGTAGAGCGCGCCGGGGACCACCCCGAGGCGCGCGGCCAGGGTGCGCATGGTGAGCGCCTCGACGCCGTCCTGGGCGATGACGGTGAGCGCCTCGGCGACCACGCGCTGGCGGGTGAGCGGGGGGCGGCGCTGCGCGTCGGCCAGGGGGGCGTTGAACCACAGCGTGTGCGACTCCCGGTGGTGGTCGGCGCGCTCGGCGCGTGGCGCCTTCGCTCCCTTCTTCATGTTCACGCTCCTGAACGATGACCTTGACAGTGAACACTGTTTACCATAGGGTGGACTCGCTCGGCAAGTGAATCCCGCTTCACGCACCTGGACTGCGTTGTCCCCGAGTCGCCGGGCCGCCGCTGCGGCCCATGTACGAGGGGAGAACCCAAGGATGCTCAGGACCCAGTGGGACCCGTTCGAGGACCTGCGCGGCGCGCAGGACCAGATGGACCAGAACCCGATGAACAGCCTGCTCGCCCACGCGCTCGGCCTGCACGGCCAGCGGCAGGGCGCCGCCGTCGGCAGCACCACCGCCTGGGCGCCAGCCCTGGACATCTCCGAGCGCAAGGACGCCTACCTGGTCACCGTCGAGCTGCCCGGCGTCGCGCGCGACGATCTCTGGATTACCATGGAGGACAGCCTGCTGACCATCCAGGGCGAGCGGCACTTCGCGCACGACTCCTCCGAGCAGCAGTTCCACCGGGTCGAGCGCCGCTTCGGCACCTTCCGCCGCTCGATCACCCTGCCCGCCCACGTGGTGGCGGACGCGATCCAGGCCTCCCTCGACGACGGCGTGCTGCAGGTCGTGGTGCCCAAGGCCGAGGAGGCCAAGCCCAAGCGCATCCAGGTCCGCCCCGGTCACGCGAGCATCCCCGCGGCAAGCGATACGGCCACGAGCTCCGGCTGAGGGGCCCGGGGCGTAGCCGAGCCGGCTACGCCCCCGCTCTCCCAAGGGTGCTGAACGAAACGGGCCGGTCCCGCCGGTCCCGGTAAGGAAGGGATAGGAAATGGCCGCGTTGGTAACCGTCGTGGTCGTGCTGGCGGTGCTGGCCAGATCGCCCAGACCACGCTCCGCAAGGTCGTCGGCCAGCATTCCCTGGACGAGACCCTGGCGGAGACCGACCGCATCAACGTCGCCATCCGCGAGATCCTCGACGTGCAGACCACCGACTGGGGCGTGGTGGTGACCCTGGTGGAGCTCAAGGACATCCAGCTCCCCGAGAGCACGAAGCGGGCGATGGCCCGCCAGGCCGAGGCGGAGCGCGAGAAGCGCGCCAAGATCATCGCCGCCGAGGGCGAGTCGCTGGCCGCCGGCGAGCTCGGCGCCGCCTCCGACATCATGATGGCCCATCCGCTGGCCCTGCAGCTGCGCAACCTGCAGAGCCTGGTGGAGATCGGGGTCGACAAGAACACCACGGTGGTGTTCCCGGCACCGCTGATGAGCACCGTCCAGGAGCTGGGCGGCTTCCTGGCCCGGGAGGCGGTCGCCGTCACCACGCCAGCCCGAGCGCCGAGCACGCCGGCGACGTCCATACCGCCTGCCGTCGAGGTAGCGGCGACCGACGCAGCCTTCAACACCGCTGGCTGCAACGGAGTACCCGCCACTCGTCCGTGAGCCACGCACCCAACACCAAGGAGATCACAGGAAGGTTCTCTCATGCCACGCTGCCCTCTCTGCGGATCGGCCCTCATCACCGTTGCTTTCGGTCTCCACCCGCTCGCCTTCTGCTCAAGCTGCGGCGCACGCTGGACCCAAGCCGGCAGCGAGCAACGGGCGGTCGAGCAGGTCCAAGAACCCGCCCTCTTCGCCTCGGCCCGGTAGCTCGAGACCAACCGGCTCAGGGGTCCGGGCCCAGCAGGTGGCCGTTGATCTCCTGCACCAGGCCGGCCAGGTCGGGTGCCTCGAGGACCTGCACGCCGGCGTGCCGCAGGGTTTCGGTCCCTCGGCCGTCGACGAAGAGCGGGGGCTCACGGCAGGCGAAGACCACGCGCCGGATGCCCGCTGCCAGGATGAGGTCGGTGCAGCTCGCGGGACGGGACCTGCGGAGGCTGCAGGGCTCCAGGGAGGAGTAGATCGTCGCGGCCGCCAGGCGGGCACCGCCGCCGGGCGCCTTGCGGAGCGCGCGTTCTTCGGCGTGGTCGTGGGGGTCGGCCTCGCGGGAGAACCCACGGGCGACCTCGACGCCCCGAGCGTCGACGATGATCGCGCCGACCGAGAACGCGGTGCGCGAGCGCGGGCACTGCCGCGACAGCTCGATCGCCGCCTGCAGCCAGCGCCGGTCCTGGGCTGACAGGTCGGCTGGCAGGTCAGCCGTGCGCGCGCTCCGCGGCAGCAGGTAGCGGAGGAGCGCGACGTCGCCGATCTGCCGCGCCTCGGCCAGGGTCATGCGGTTGCGGGCGTCCCAGGGGAACGTGCCGGCGCCGACGAAGCGGGGCGCCCGGGCGTCGCCGACGAAGAACGGCGCGACCACCAGTTGCAGCTCGTCGGCGAGCCCGGCGGTCAGGAACTGCGTGTGGACGCTGCCGCCGCCTTCGACCAGCAGCCGGCCCACCCCCCGTGCGCCGAGGTCGGCCAGGACGTTGTGCAGGTCGAGCGGCTCGCCGGCATCGACGACGACCGCGGCGCCGGCGAGCCGCTCCCGGGTCTTGTCCACGGCTGAGGTTGGGCAGTAGACGACCTTGGTCGTGTCGCCGGCGGTGAAAAAGCGCAGTGACGGGTCGAGTTCGCCACCGCGGGTGAGGGTGACCTTGGCCGGGTCGGGCGGCAGCCCGCGCGCGGCCCGCTCACGTCGGCGGGCCGCCGACCGGACCAGCAGGCGCGGATTGTCCCGGCGGACCGTGTTCGCGCCGACCAGGACGGCATCGCAGCCCGCCCGCTCGGCGTCCACCCGGTCGCAGTCGGCGTCGTTGGACAGCAGCAGCCGCTCGCCGGTCGCGTCGTCGATGCACCCGTCGAGCGACATCGCGCAGCTCAGCAACACGTAGGGCACGTACGGACGGTCGCTCATGGGCTCGCTCACATGCTGCTGCTGGGTCGCGGACAGGGTAGCGGCCGATGGGCCCCCTTGGCGGCCCATGGCGCGGTTTGCCTGGTGGGGGTCGCACCGATAAGCTATCTCAAGGAAACATCTATGTTTCCAAAGTCGTCCGCTGTGGCAGACGCCCGCGGGACGCAGAGGCATTCGGGGAGGACCAGCCATGTCGATGGTCGAGGCGGGTCGCGGCGGCACACGGGAGCGGATCCTCGTGCTGCTGCGGCGCCACGGACGCCTGTCCGCTCCCCAGCTCGCCGACCTGCTCGAGCTGACTCCGGTCGGCGTGCGCCGTCACCTCACCCTACTCGAGCGCGACGGCCTGGTGACGGCCAGGGTCGAGAAACCCAAGCGGGGCCGGCCCGCGGCCGTGTACCGGCTCACCGACGCCGGGCTCGAGACCTTCCCGCGCCACTACGACGAGGTCGCGAGCGAGGCGCTGGCCTTTCTCAAGCGCCAGGACGCGTCGGTGCTGTCGCAGTTCCTCGCCTGGCGCAACGAGCGGCTCGCCGCCAGCTACGCCAAGCGAGTGGACGGCGCTACCCTGGCCGAGCGCGCCAGGGCGCTCGCCGACGTCCTGAGCGAGCAGGGTTACATGGCCGAGGTCGAGTCCACCCCCGGGGGCCTGCGCCTCTGCCAGCACAACTGCACGGTCGAGCACCTCGCCACCGAGCTGCCCGACCTGTGCGCCTCCGAGGCCGAGCTGTTCGAGCGCCTGCTCGGCACGCCGGTCGAGCGGGAGGCCACGATCGTGCAGGGCGGCGTCTGCTGCGTCACCCAGGTCCGCCTCGACGGTCGGGCCAAGGGCGCCCGGGGCAAAGAGGGCCGGAGCAAACGCCGGAACGACAACGACACCACCCTGTCCCCCACGAGCATCCCAGCGAGGAGAGAAGCCTGATGGCCACCGAAGTCCGAGACCTGACGCAGGCTCCGGAGCGGATCAACCCCGTGCCGGAGAACGTCGACCTGGGTGCCTACAAGTACGGCTGGCACGACACGGTCGCCCCGGTCTTCGAGCCGAAGAGGGGCCTGTCGCACGACGTCGTCGAGGAGATCTCGCGGATGAAGGACGAGCCCGGCTGGATGCGGGAGTTCCGTCACCGCTCGCTCGACTACTTCTACCGCCGGCCCATGCCGGCGTGGGGGGGTGACCTCGGCGGGATCGACTTCGACAACATCTTCTATTTCGTGCGGGCCACCGAGAAGCAGGCGGCGTCCTGGGAGGACCTGCCGGCCGATATCAAGAGCACCTACGACAGGCTCGGCATCCCCGAGGCGGAAAAGCAGCGCCTGATCGCCGGAGTGGCCGCACAGTACGAGTGCCTGGCCGGGGACTCGCGTGTGTGGACCGCCGACCGCGGGTTTGTGCCAATCAAGGAGATCCAGCCCGGTGACCGGGTCTTCGCCTACGACGAGGCAGCCGGTCGCTTCGTCGCCGCGCCGGTCCGTGCCGCGGCCCAGACCGACGTCCGCCAGACGTACGAGGTGCAGGCCGGTAGCCGGACCATCCGTGCGACCGACAACCATCCCCTGCTCGTCCTGCGTGACGAGCGCAAGCCGGACCGGCAGCGCGCGCGCTACGCGCTGCGCTGGACTACGGTGGGCGAGCTGCGCGTCGGTGACTTCGTCGCCGTGCCTCGCGACCTTCCCGACGCCGGGCGCTCGCTGAGGCTTCCGCGGGTGGCCGGCCTCAACGGCCCGGAGAAGACCTCCCCCGACGTGCTCTGGCTGCTGGGCTTCTTTGTCGGCGACGGCAACCTCCATGTGTCCGGGCGGACCTGGCGAGTGCAGTTCGCAGCGCCCGCGGCGGACACGGAGGTACGCACCGAGATCGCCCGCGTCCTCCGCGAGCAGTTCGGGCTGCGGGCCATCGAGGCGGACGGGTACCGCGTTGTCGTCAACTCCAAGGCGCTGGTCGAGTGGTTCGAGCGGCTCGGCTTCGTGGGCTCGGCGCACAGCAAGCACGTGCCGGAATGGGTCTACCGGCTGCCTCTGGCCGAGCGCCTGGCGTTCCTCGGGGGCTGGGTCGACGCCGACGGCTACATCCGGCCGGAGGAGTCCGGCTCGGTGGTGCTGACCAGCGTCAACGTGCCGCTGCTCAAGCAGGCGGCGGAGCTGGCCCAGCTCTGTGGGCTTCGGGCCACCGACCTGTGGCGGTTCGAGAGCCCGCACGTCCGCGACCCCGAGCGTTCCGTCGTCGGCTTCCGCATCGGGATCTCCGGCGACTTCGAGCGCCTGGACTGCCGCAACCCGCGCCGCACCGCTCGGTACGGCCGGCGCCGGTACGCGCACTCCGATAGCTCGGCACGTGGGACCACCCTGCGGGCGCACCTCACCGAGCACCTTGGCTTCGCGCGCGTGACCGGCGTCGAGACCGCCCAGGTGGAGCCGGTCTACGACATCGAGGTGGACGGACCGCACAACTTCGTCGCCGAGGGTCTGGTGGTGCATAACTCCGAGGTCGTCTACCACAAGGTGCGGGAGGACCTCGAGGAGCAGGGCGTGATCTTCCTGGACACCGACAGCGCCCTGCGCGAGCACGAGGACCTGTTCCGCGAGCACTGGGCCACGGTGATCCCGGCCAACGACAACAAGTTCTCCGCGCTGAACTCGGCGGTGTGGTCCGGCGGGTCGTTCATCTGGGTGCCCGAGGGCGTGCACGTCGAGATCCCGCTGCAGGCGTACTTCCGCATCAACGCCCAGAACATGGGCCAGTTCGAGCGGACCCTGATCATCGCGGAGCCCGGCTCGAGCGTCCACTACGTCGAAGGCTGCACCGCTCCTGTGTATTCGTCGGACTCGCTGCACTCGGCCGTGGTCGAGATCATCGTCAAGCCGCACGCCAAGGTCCGCTACACCACCATCCAGAACTGGTCGAACAACGTCTACAACCTGGTGACCAAGCGGGCCGCGGCCTACGAGGGCGCGACCATGGAGTGGATCGACGGGAACATCGGCTCGAAGCTGACCATGAAGTACCCGGCGGTGCTGCTGCTCGGCCCCCACGCCCACGGTGAGATCCTCTCGGTCGCCTTCGCCGGCCACAGCCAGCACCAGGACGCGGGCGCCAAGCTGACCTTCGCGGCGCCCGACACCACCGGGCAGATCATCTCCAAGTCGATCTCGCGCGACGGCGGCCGCACCTCCTACCGCGGCCTGATCAAGGTCGAGGAGGGCGCCGAGGGCGTCAAGGCCAACGTGCGCTGCGACGCGCTGCTGCTCGACGAGGACTCGCGCTCGGACACCTACCCGTACAACGACGTCAAGGAGGAGGACGTCACCCTCGGCCACGAGGCGACCGTCTCCAAGATCGGTGACGACCAGCTCTTCTACCTCCGGTCCCGGGGGCTGTCCGAGGCCGAGGCGACCGCGATGATCGTGCGCGGCTTCATCGAGCCGATCTCCAAGGAGCTGCCGATGGAGTACGCGCTCGAGCTGAACCGGCTGGTCTCCCTGCAGATGGAAGGGGCGGTCGGGTAAGCGTGGCCGCGACGACCGGGAGCATCCCCTTCAAGGGTCTCGATAGGGCGGCCGTGACCGCCTGGTCCCAGGCGCTGGGCGACCCGGAGTGGTTCCTCGCGCGGCGGCTGGAGGCCCTGGCCGCGCTCGGGAAGCTGGAGCGGCCCACCGGCCGCGAGGAGGCCTGGCGCTTCACCAACCCGCGGGCCGGCGCGCTCGACCGGGCGCAGGTCATCCGCGGCGGTGGGTCGGACGGGGACGAGGCAGCGGCCGAGGCAGCGGCCGAGCTGGAGCCGGGCGGCCTGGTGGTCGCGGCCGACGGCGGCCCTGCGGGGCCTGTGCGCCTCGCCCCCGACCTCGCCGGCGAGGGCGTGGTCCTCACCGACTTCTCCACCGCGCTGCGCGAGCACGCCGCCCTGGTCGAGCCGCGCTTCATGACCTCGGCGGCGCCGTTCGACGAGGACTGGTTCCTGGCTCTGCACGCCACCCTGGTGAGCGCCGGCGCGTTCCTGTACGTGCCGCCCGGGGTCCAGGTCGAGCTGCCGGTCGGCGCGCTGTACCGGCGCACCCGCCCGGGCGCGACCTTCGCCCACGCGCTGGTGGTCGTCTCCGAGGACGCCGCCGTCACGTTCGTGCAGGAGCACAGCTCGCCCGAGGAGCTCGGCGGCCGCGCCTTCCACCACGGCGTCGCCGAGCTGTTCGTGGGGGAGCGGGCCAGCGTGCGGCACCTCACCCTGCAGGAGTGGGGCAGCGAGCAGGCGGTCCACTTCGGCGTGCAGCGGGCCCTGGTCGCGCGCGAGGGCCGCTACCGCTCGCTGGTGGTCACGCTGGGCGGCGGCGTGGTGCGGCTGGCGCCCGACGCCCGGCTCGCCGAGGGCGCCGAGGCCGACTTCCTGGGCGCCGCCTTCGCCGACGAGGGCCAGCGGTTCGAGCACCGGGCCACGGTCACCCACGCCGAGCCCTTCACCCGCTCGACCCTGCTCTACAAGGCCGGCCTGCTCGGCGGCTCGCGCAACATCTTCAACGGCACCCTGATCATCAGCCCGGGCGCGCGCGGCAGCGACGCCGCCCAGACCATGCGCAACCTCGTGCTCTCACGGCACGCGCACGCCGAGGCCAACCCCTTCCTCGAGATCCTCAACTCCGACGTGCGCGCCGCCCACGCGGCCGCCACCGGCCGGGTCGACGACCTGCACCTGTTCTACCTCCAGTCCCGCGGCATCAAGCGAGAGCAGGCCCGCCGCCTGGTGGTGTTCGGCTTCTTCGAGGAGATCCTCGAGCAGGTCGCGGTGCCGGCGGTCCGGCGGCGCCTGGAGGCGGCGCTCGAGGCGGAGCTCGCCAAGGAGGTGGGCGCCTGATGCCGTTCGTGCGCCTCGCCGCGCTCTCGGAGCTCGGTGTCGACCAGGGCCACCGCGTGGAGCTGTCCGACGACGGCGAGACCGCGGTGGCGCTGGTGCGGACCGGCGACGGCGTGTACGCGACAGAGGACCGCTGCAGCCACGAGGACTACCCGCTGTCCGAGGGCTGGGTAGAGGACCACACGCTCGAGTGCGCGCTCCACGGGAGCCGCTTCGACCTCGCCACCGGCGCGCCGGACTCCCCGCCGGCGCTGCGCCCGGTGCGCATCTTCCCGGTGCGGCTGGAGGGCGACGACGTGCTGGTCGACCTCCCAGACGATTGGGCGGAGCTGGCGGCCGCCCTGGAGACGACGTGAACGCGCAAGGAGCGACGACAGACAAGATGAGCGACGCCATCCTGGTGATCGAGGACCTCCACGTCAACGTGGGGGACAAGGAGATCCTGCACGGCCTCGACCTCGAGGTGGAGCCCGGCAGGATCCACGCCCTCATGGGGCCGAACGGCTCCGGCAAGTCGACCCTGGCCTACGCGCTCGCCGGTCACCCCCGCTACAAGGTCACCCGCGGAAGGGCGACCTTCAAGGGCGAGGACGTGCTGGCGCTGACCCCGGACGAGCGTGCCCAGCTCGGCATGTTCCTGGCGATGCAGTACCCGGTCGAGGTGCCCGGCGTGTCGGTCACCAACTTCCTGCGCACCGCCGTCAACTCGGTGCGCGGCGAGGACGTGCCCGTCCGACAGTTCGCCAAGGACCTGCGCGAGCAGATGCGGCTGCTCAAAATGGACCCGAAGTTCGCGGAGCGGAGCCTCAACGAGGGCTTCTCGGGCGGCGAGAAGAAGCGCCACGAGATCCTGCAGATGGCGCTGCTGCGCCCGCGGCTCGCGATCCTCGACGAGACCGACTCGGGCCTGGACATCGACGCGCTCAAGGTCGTCAGCGAGGGCGTGAACCGTCTGCGCGGGCCGGAGCTGGGGGTCCTGCTGATCACCCACTACACCCGCATCCTGCGCTACATTGCCCCCGACCACGTCCACGTGATGGTGGAGGGCAGGGTCGTGCAGGCCGGTGGTCCCGAGCTGGCGGACGAGCTCGAGGAGCGCGGCTATGAACGCTGGCGCGGGGGCAACGGCTCCAGTCACGTCGCCTGACCACCCCCGAGGAGGCCACCCTTCACGATGACGACCACGATCGGCACTCCCTCCGGCGGGCCCGGCGGCGCCGCCGGCACGCCTGGTGCGCTCGACCCCGCCGTCCTCCGCGGCGACTTCCCGATCCTCGGGCGTGAGATGAACGGCAGGCGGCTGGTCTACCTCGACTCCGCCAACACCAGCCAGAAGCCGCGCCAGGTGCTCGACGCCATGGACGAGTACTACACGTGCCACAACGCCAACGTGCACCGGGCCGTGTACGCGCTCTCCGAGGAGTCCACCGGCCTCTTCGAGGCGGCCAGGGCCAAGATCGCCCGGTTCGCCGGCGCCAGCGAGCGCGCGACCGTGTTCACCAAGAACGCCACAGAGGCCATCAACCTGGTCGCCTACGCCTGGGGCCTGCGGAACCTGCGCGAGGGCGACGAGATCGTGGTCACCGAGCTGGAGCACCACGCGAACCTGGTCTCCTGGCAGGTGGTCGCGCAGCTCACCGGCGCCCGCATCCGCGCCATCCCGGTGACGGACGGCTTCGTGCTCGACCTCGACGCCCTCGACGGCCTGCTCACCGGGCGCACCCGCATGGTGGCGGTGTCGGCCATGTCCAATGTGCTCGGCACCATCAACCCGGTGCGGCAGATCGCCGAGCGGGCCCACGCCGCCGGCGCGCTGGTGCTCGCCGACGCCGCCCAGGCCGTCCCGCACCTTGGCGTGAGGCTGGACGAGCTCGGCGCCGACTTCATGGCCTTCACCGGCCACAAGATGCTCGGCCCGATGGGCGTCGGCGTGCTCGCCGCCAGGCCCGAGCTGCTCGACTCGATGGAGCCGTTCCTCGCCGGCGGCGAGATGATCCGCGACGTCACCATCGAGCGCTCCACCTTCAACGACATCCCCTGGCGCTTCGAGGCGGGCACGCCCAACGTGGCCGAGGCGGTTGGGCTCGGCGCGGCCGTGGACTACCTCGAGGCCGTCGGCATGGGTCGCGTCCGCGCCCACGAGATGGAGCTGACCGGCTACGCGCTCGAGCGCCTCGGCCAGATCGAGGGCCTCCACGTCCTCGGCCCGAGCGACCTGGAACAACGAGGCGGTGTGGTGTCGTTCACGTTGGGCGGGGTACATCCCCACGACGTCGCGCAGGTGCTCGACGCCGAGGGGATCGCGGTCCGGGCGGGCGACCACTGCGCCAAGCCGCTGATGCGGCGCTTCGGCGTGGCGGCCACCACCCGGGCGTCGTTCTACGTTTACAACACGACCGACGAGGTGGACGCGCTCGCGGCCGCGCTGGACAAGGCACGGCGGATGTTCGGCTAGCGGCCTGCGCTGGGGAAGGGGTCTCGACCTTGAGCCTGGAAGAGCTGTACCAGGAGATCATCCTCGATCACTACAAGAAGCCGCGCCATCCCGGCCGGCTCGAGGGTGACCACGTCGAGGTGCGGCACTACAACCCGGTGTGCGGCGACGAGCTGACCCTGGGGCTCCGGCTGGACGGCGACCGGGTCGCCGGCGTCGCCGTCCGGGGCAGCGGCTGCTCGATCTCCCAGGCGGCCGCCTCGGTCATGACCGAGCAGGTGCTGGACCGGTCGGTCCCCGAGGCGCTCGAGGTGGCCGAGGGCTTCCGCCGCCTCATGCACGGCGAGGCCGAGCCGGACGAGGAACTGCTCGGCGACGGCGTCGCCTTCGCCGGGGTGGCCAAGTACCCGGTGCGGGTGAAGTGCGCGCTGCTCGGCTGGATGGCCTTCAAGGACGCGGCCGCCAGGGCCCTGACCGGCCAGGACGGCGGCGAGACCGTCTACAGGGAGAACGGCGACGGGGCAGCGGCCGCCAGGGCCGAGAGGCTCCCGGGCGAGGTGTGACGAAAGGGACTGGAGGGAACGACGATGGCGACCGAGGAGCAGGTCCTCGACGCGATGATGGTGGTCGAGGACCCGGAGCTGGGGGTCAACGTGGTCGACCTCGGCCTGGTCTACGGCGTGGACTTCGAAGAGGAGGGCCGCAGGGTCCGGCTCGACATGACCCTCACGTCGGCCGGCTGCCCGCTCACCGACATGATCGAAGGTGCCACCAACGCCGCCCTGGTCGGCTTGGACGGCATCCAGGAGGTCGAGATCAACTGGGTCTGGTCGCCGCCCTGGTCCCCGGAGCGCATGACCGAGGACGGCAAGGACGCGCTGCGGTCGATGGGCTTCGCGATCTGAGGAGAGGAACGAGCGAAGGAACGAGGACCATGGCACTACCAGCACTGGTCGAGCCGGCGGCGGAGCTGTCGCGGGACGAGGTGTTCCGCTATTCGCGCCACCTCATCATCCCCGACGTGGCGATGGACGGGCAGAAGCGGCTGAAGAACGCCCGCGTCCTGCTGATCGGGGCCGGCGGCCTCGGCTCGCCCAACGCCATGTACCTGGCCGCCGCCGGGGTCGGCCGGATCGGCATGGTCGACTTCGACGACGTCGACGCGTCCAACCTTCAGCGCCAGGTGATCCACGGCACCTCGGACATCGGCCGCCCCAAGCTGGACAGCGCCCGGGACAAGATCATCGAGATCAACCCGTACGTCGAGGTCACCCTGCACCAGACCCGGCTGAGCTCGGACAACGCCCGCGAGATCATCCGCGGCTACGACCTCGTGGTGGACGGCTCCGACAACTTCCCCACCCGCTACCTGGTCAACGACGCCTGCGTGCTCGAGGGCAAGCCGTACGTGTGGGGCTCGATCTACCGGTTCGACGGCCAGGCGAGCGTGTTCTGGGCCGAGCACGGTCCCTGCTACCGCTGCCTGTACCCGGAGCCGCCGCCACCCGGCATGGTTCCCTCGTGCGCGGAGGGAGGCGTGCTCGGCGTGCTCTGCGCCACGGTCGGCTCGGTCCAGGCCAACGAGGCGGTCAAGCTCATCACGGGGATCGGTGACCCGCTGGTCGGACGGCTGCTGATCTACGACGCGCTCGAGCTCTCCTTCAAGGACATCCGCGTCCGCAAGGACCCCGAGTGCCCGGTGTGCGGCAAGAACCCCACGGTCACCGAGCTGATCGACTACGAGGAGTTCTGCGGCGTCGTCTCGGACGAGGCGCAGGCCGCGGCGGCCGGGTCGACCCTGACCCCTGCCGAGCTCAAGGAGTTGCTGGACGGCGGAGACCGCATCGCGCTGGTCGACGTGCGCGAGCCGGCCGAGTGGCAGATCAACCGCATCCCCGACGCGACGCTGATCCCGCTGGGGGAGCTGCCGAGCCGCCTGGCCGAGCTGCCGCAGACCGAGCCGGTGATCGTCTACTGCAAGACCGGCTCGCGCTCCGCCGAAGCGCTCGCGCTGCTCAAGCAGTCCGGCTTCTCCACGGCCAAGCACCTCGGCGGCGGCATCGCCGCCTACGCGAAGACGGTCGACCCGAGCATGGCGCAGTACTGATAGCACAGGCGCTTCCTCAAGCCTCCTCAACGTTCTTTCGGATATTCGCTTGACCTGAGGAGCGCTTCTCTGCGAGGGTTTTGTGACGGCGCCCGATGGGTGCCTCGACGTTGAACGCTGAACGCTTGACGTTGAACGGTCCTGGAGCCATCGTCCGTCGGTTCGGTTGGGTCCCCGCGGCGAGAGCCGCAGTCCGAGGAGGTGCGAGGCTTGTGAGTTTCAGGCTCACCGCCGTGTACCAGATCCCGTCTGGGCAGCAGATCGTGCCCGCCGGGATCGGGGCCGGCGTGTGCCCGAAGCCGGGCCTGACCTCTGCCGGGCTGCCTCACCTCGCTGAGCGGACCGGTGTGCTCAGGTTCCTCTTCGACCGCACGATCGGTACAAACGGTACGGCCTTCGCGGCCTTGCGCCCAAGGGAGGCATCTGGCTAGCCATGCCTCCCGGAGCGACCTCCAAGTCGGCTCCGAGAAACCGCGAAGGCCGTGGGCGAACCCCACGGCCTTTCTGTTTCCGCCAAGAGCCCAAGCCACCTCTCGAAGCCCAACGAAGGAGCGACCCGACCATGGAGATCCTGGAGCTGGTTCCGCCGGACCTGGCGTTGCCCTGCGTGCAGGCGGGCCCCGACCTCTACTTCTCCGAGACCCCCCGCGACCTGGAGCGGGCCAAGCGGCTGTGCCTCCCCTGCCCACTGCGGGCTGCGTGCCTTGCCGGTGCCAAGGAGCGCCGCGAGCCCTGGGGCGTCTGGGGCGGCGAGGTGTTCGTGGACGGCCACCCGGTCCCGTTCAAGCGGTCCCGGGGTCGTCCCCGCAAGCACCCGGGCAAGCACCCTGCCTCCATCGGCGTCGACGAGCAGCGGGCCGAGGCCTGCTGACCAGCCAGCGGTCCCCGGAGCCGGGTCGGCCACCACGCCACCACGGCTCCAGGGACCGTCGCCTGTCCGGCCGGACGGCTCGATCCTGGTTGCGGCCTCGTCTCTCAGCGGCCCGGGTCCGTGACGGCTGGCCCACGGCGGGGACGGCGACGTGGCAGCAGCAGACCGGCCGCGATCAGCCACACCAGAGCCGGGTAGCGGGCGACCGGCAGCAGCGGTGACAGGGCGGGCCAGATAAGCGTCAGCGTGGTCAGCTCGGCGAGCCCGGCAACGACCAGGCCGGCGAGCCCGGCAACGACCAGGCCGGCGAGGGCGACCGGCCGGGACAGGAGCTGGAGCAGCAGCCCGGGCACGGCGATGCCGGCGACGAGCAGGCCGAGGAACACGACGTGCGCGGCGCCGCCGGTGAGGAACACCAGGTCGTGCAGGGCCCGGACGACGGGCTCATTGCCGCGGACGACGGGGCGGGCGAGCGTCCACTGCAGCAGCCCGGACAGCGCGAGCAGGCCGCCGGCGAGGACCCCGCCGGCCAGCGCGATCGTGGCCCCCGGTGCGGTGACCCCGAGCTGGCGCAGCCGAGCGCTCGCCGTCGCGGCGTAGACCGTGAGCGGCACCGAGGCGCCGAACGCCAGGACCCCGCCGGCGAGGACGGCGCTGGACTGGGTCAGGAAGTACTCCCGGATCCCCGCGGAATCCTCGAACGGGGACGGGACCGTGCCTCCAAGGGCAGCGCTGGCGGCGATCCCGGACAGGAGCAGCCCGGTGGAGATTGCGGCAAGCAGGCCGAGGTGCGGGCCGGTCCGGCGGGCCGAGCCGCCGGTCTCCTGCCGGTCCGGCGGCGCTTGGACGGCGACATTTGGGGTTAAAGGACAGTCAACGGCACGCTACGGAGGTTCGGCGAGATGCGCGTCAGCATTGGTGTGACGAACTACTCGTGGCCGAGCGGCTCGCAGGGTCTCGGCCCTGAACTGGCGCGGCTGGTCCGCGCCGCCGACCAGACCGGCGTGGACACCGTCTGGGTCGTCGACCACCTGCTCCAGGCCGACCCGAACGCCGCGCCCGGCGACACCGAGATGCTCGAGGCATACACCACCCTGGGGTTTCTCGCCGGACAGACCGAACGGGTCCGGCTCGGCACCATGGTGACCGGCGCGACGTTCCGGCCACCCACCCTGCTGGTCAAGGCCGTCACCACCCTCGACGTGCTCTCCGGTGGGCGCGCCTGGCTCGGGATCGGCGCCGGCTACCTGGAGGACGAGGCGCAGGCCATGGGCCTGCCGCTGCCTGTGGTCGCGGAGCGGTTCGAGCGGCTGGAGGAGACGCTGCAGATCGCGGCCCGGATGTGGGCCGGCGACGATGCCCCGTTCCAGGGGCGGCACTACCGGCTGCAGCGGCCGACCGGCAGCCCGCTGCCCGTGCAGCGCCCCCACCCGCCCGTCCTGATCGGCGGCGCGGGCGAGCACAAGACCCTGCGCCTGGTGGCGCAGTACGCCGACGCATGCAACCTGTTCGACATTCCCGACGGCGGCCGCACCGTCAAGCACAAGCTCGAGGTCCTCGCCCGGCACTGCGAGGACGCCGGTCGGCCCTACGATGCGATCGAGAAGACGCTGAGCACCCGGCTGGGAGCGGGCGAGTCCGCCGATGCGTTCATCAGCCGGTGTGCTGCGGCGGCGGCGCTCGGCATCGAGCACATGGTCGTCAGCATCGCCGGGCAGTGGACGGCGGACGCGCTGGCCACGCTCGCCGCAGCCATCCCCACGCTCCGGGAGGGCTTCCCGTCACGCGCCCTCGAAGACCGCAACTCGTAACCGAGCGGCATCGCCGGGGTCAGGCTCGCCCGCGGCGCGCGCTGACCCTCTTCGCGCCACGACGTGCCGAACACAGGCCTGTGCGCCTCGGCGCGCGGCGGCTCACACGCGCCCATTTGTTATCCACAATCTGGCCGTCCCCTCTCCCGGTGGCCGACCGCGGATGGCAGGCTGCGGACACCCCCGTCCCCCAGCGAAGGGAACCCGCAGTGCCGACCGCCACGTCCGTCCCCCCGACCCACGGCGGGCTGCTCGCCCGTCTCGACATCCTGGTCAACCTGGTCGCCGACCGCCGCGGCCTCGCCCTCGACCCGAGCGGCCGCATGGCCGCCGCCGAGGCACGCCTGGTCGCCGAGGCCCTCGAGCTGGTCCCGGCCCCCGGACCGGGTGGCCCCGGCAGCCGGGACCCGGGTGGCTCACCTGGTCCTCGTGACCTTGCAGCGGTCGAGCTGCTGCGCGCCCTGGCCGAGGCGATCGGGCTCGTGCGCGACCGCGGCGACCGCATCGAGGCGACCAGCCTGCGCCACCCCTGGGCCCAGCTCGACCCGGACCTTCGCGCCGGCCTCGTCTACGCCGCCTGGTGCCACCGCGTGCCCTGGGCGGAGATGCTCCACGACGGCCCCGGTCCGGCCGTGCGCGCGCTGCGGGACGGCCGCCCCGGCGTGCTCCGCCTGCTCTTCGGCCTTCCGGCGGGCGTCGACGTCCATCTGCCCGGCCTCGTCGCCGGTGTCGCGGAGCGCCTGGGCCTCCCCGACGAGGAGTGGCTGGTCCGCGCCGTCGCCGCCGTGTTCCTCGACCCGCTGGTGGCGCTCGGGGCCGCCCACGTCGAGCCGCCGCCTCCGGAGGTCCCGGCCCGCGCCCGCTTCGGCGCCCGGGCCCAGACCGTCATCGGCTCGGCCCTGATCGCCGCCGGCGAGGACGTCCCCCTGAAGGGAGCGCCGATGGGCTGACTGACGCGCCGACGCGCTCCGGGAAGCCGCCCTCGAGGGCACGGCGCCGCGTCCCGCGTGGCGGCCGTTCCCGGGTCAGCCGAGCAGGGAGAGCTGCACGGGCTGCTCCGGCGGGCGGCGGTTGGTCGGGACGAGGCGTGGGGTGCTCGGCTCGGCAGCCGGCCGCGGGAGTGGGTGGCGGCGCTGGGCGGCGCTGACGCGCTCGCCGATCGCCTCCCTGGTCGCCTTGGGAGCGTACGAGCCGCGGTACAGGCGCCGGTAGCCGGCCACGAGCTCCGGGTACTCCCGCTCGAGCCAGGGCATGAACTCCTCCTTGACACCTGGGCGCAGGTGCAGGGTGATGGGGGAGACGTGGCTCGCGCCGGCCTCGGCCGCCGCCCGTACCACGGCCCTGAGCTGTTCGGGGGAGTCCGAGATCCCGGGCAGGACCGGCGCGATCAGCACCCCGCACGGCACGCCGGCACGGGTCAGCGCCTTCACCGCGTCCATGCGCGCCCGCGGGTGCGGCGTGCCGGGCTCGGTCCGCCGCCAGACCGTCTCGTCCAGCGTCCCGATGGACAGGTTGGCGGTGAAGCCGGCGGCCTCGACCAGCTCGACGAACAGGTCGAGGTCACGCAGCAGCAGCGGCGACTTGGTCAGGACCGAGCAGGGGTTGGCGGCGTCGCGGAGCGCCTCGAGCACGCCTCTGGTGAGCCGGTAGTGGCCCTCGCAGCGCTGGTACGGGTCGGTGTTGGTGCCCATGGCCACGTGCGCGCCGTTCCACGAGCGCCGCCGCAGCTCGCGGCGGAGCACCTCGGGGGCGTTGACCTTCACCACGATCTTGCGCTCGAAGTCGGCGCCGGCCCCGAAGCTCAGGTACGTGTGACTCGGCCGGGCAAAGCAGTTGTGCGAGACCACCCCGTTCGCGATGAAGTCGCCCGTGCCGGTGGTGATGTCGAACATCGGGAGAGCCACGCCGAGCGGCTCGATAGATACGACCCGCAACGATGCGAACCTGCCCGTGCCGATCAGCCTGCTGTCGACCGTCAGGTGCGGTCGCCGCTGCCCACCCTGCCCGGCGCCGGTCACGTGCTCCCACCCACGGTCGCTCAGGAAGCGGTGGTCCCCGCTGGCAACCAGCTCTGTTCCGTCGTGGAGGGTGACTCGGTACGCGGGCTTGACCGTCGACCAGTGGGCGAGAACCTTCGTTGTCACGCATCGACGATCTGCGCCGTGCACGACGGTTCCGTAGATGGCGTCCCCGGCTCGCAGGTCGGCGAGCGGCTTCGTCCGCCCGTCCGCCATGAGGACCGGGGTGTCGCCCGAGGCACAGTAGGCGCAGGCATGCGTGCAACCTCGGTAGACGTTGATGGTCCACTCAAAGCCCAGCCTGCTCGCGGCCGGGACCCGGTTCAGGATCGACTTGGCCTCGACCTCGTAGAAGGTGACGTCGCGGAACTCGGGCGTGTCGAACCTGCGGACGGTGGCGGGCCCCTCGAACAGCGGTAGCTCCACCGCCGCCGGCCGCCGCTCCCCGCGCAGGTCGCTGAACGTCTGCATGCGGACAGGGTAGAACACCTGTTCGAGCTGGGCAACGAAGCGGCCCGGACCCGGGTGCCGCTACTCGGCGTCGGGGTCCCCCCGGCCCGGGGGCCGACCGTAGGACCCGTAGGCGTCGTAGCGCTCGTTGGTGCGGACCTTCTCGACCATCCGCTCGAGCCTGCGGATCGCCTGGAGGAGCACGCTGATCGGCACCTTCACGTGGTCGGGCACGCAGCCCGCGTGCAGCACGCGCGCGTCGTTGGTCATGAAGACGACCCGGTGGTCGACCGGACGGTCGCAGATCATGCACCTGATGCGGTGGTGAACCATGGTCGACGACGCGATGATCGTGATCCGGCCCGAGTGCTCGTCCATCGGTACTTCTCTTCCTCGCCGGGGGAACCGTCCCGCCCTTTGACCCCACTCGACCCAGGCTACAGCGAAGTCCGCCGAGCCGTCTGGCACCGCGGGGCCCGGGCGCGGCGAGGCGGGCGGGCGGGGGTCACGGTCGTCGGGACGTTCGAGGCCGTGCCCAGCCCTGTGATGGGGGAGTTTCGTCCTCTCCGGCGGTTGCGCCCCGCCATTGCGCACCCCCGAAGGACCTGCCGGTTCTCGCCCTATTCCGTTGATTGACCTGCTTAACTATCGCTCAGTTAGTACTTGACGTTCGTTAAGTACCTGCCCATACTCCTGGCACAAGTAGGGCAAGGGGGAAGGGAGTTCCCGTGGTACTCCGATCCACCGTTCCCCAGCGGGCGATGCCGCGCGGTCAGCCGGCTGCCCCCAAGGCGCTCATGGCGGCCATCGTCGTCGCGCTCGTGCTCGGTCTCACCGGTGTGGTGTTCCTCGGCCTGATGCTCCGCGAGCGGACCGCCGCGGCCGGTTCCGCCAGCGCCGGAGGCCTGACCCTCAAGCTCCAGTCGGCCCAGTGGATCGAGATGGAGCACGGCCAAGGCGGCGGGTTCGCGATGCCGCAGCAGATGACCCCGGGCGCGCCAGCCGCGGACCAGCAGCGGCTGGCGCTGGGGGTGACGGTCGAGAACCGCGGCGGCAGCGCCAGGCAGTTCAGCAGGAGCGAGTTCGCCATCGAGGGCCCGAACGGGCAGACGTGGCCGCTGGTGACCGAGAACCTGGACAGCAAGTACCTGCCTCCCGGGGTCGGGGTGACCGGAAGCCTCAGCTTCGACCTGCCGGCGGCCGACGCCAGCCAGGGCAACCCCACCCTGTTCCTCGTCTGGCACCGGGCCGGCAAGGTCGTGCGCCTGCCCGTCACGGTCGGCGCCGCTTCACACACCCACCACTGACCGGCCAGACCTCGCCCCCCAGCACACCGACCGGACCCATACGCCGCCAACCCCACCGAGTCACCGGCCGACACCTATCTCCATCCACCGCGTCCGGAGGGAGCCGTATGCACAGGTCGCCCAGAGACCGGACCGGGCCGTCGGAGGGCGTGCCTCTCCGGCGTCTCGACCACCGTCTCTTCCTGGCCCTGCTGCTGGTCTTCGGGGTCACGGCGTGGGAGCACGTCATCCACGCCACCGTCCTTGGTGAAGCCGCCACCCTTGGCGGTCACCTCAGCCACATCCTGCGCGACGGCATGCTCGCGCTGCCGTTGGGCCTGCTGGCCGTCTGGGTCGGCGCCGGCCTGGCGGCGCGCGCGTGGCCTGCGGCGGTCGGCCGGCAACGCCAGCTCGCGCTGGCAGCGACGACCGCCGTCCTGTACGGGATGCTCATCGTCCCTTCGGTCGGCGTCCACCAGCACCTCGACGGGCAGGCCGCGGCCATCGCCGGCGGCCATGCGGCGCACCGCGCCGTTGCCGTTGACGGGCTCGAGTCGTCCCAGGGGCTCGCCGGCGTCGCCCTGCACGGCCTGCGGGACGCCGCGGTCGCGCAGGTGGTCGCGCTGCCCCTGCTGCTGGTGGGGCTCGCCCTGCTGACAGGGTCGGCGGGCGTGAGGAAGCGGGCCCGCATGCCGGCGCGAGCGCGGCTGGCAGCGGCCGCCAGCGCGGCCACCGCGGTGGCGATGCTGTCACCGTACGGCACGGTCGCGGCGCAGGCGGCGACGTCGGCGTCCCTGCCCTGCAGCGTCACCCGCACCTACACCGTCTCCGCCATCGACATCACGATGACGTTGAACAGGTTCGGGGACAACGACCCGTTCGCCTACATGTACGCCCTCGACAGCAAGATCCCGGCCGTAGAGGCGGAGGAGGCCGCCAACGCGGCCGCGGCCGCCGACCCGCCCACTCCCGTGCCGGTCAGCCCGGGCCTGCGCAAGGACGCGATCCAGCCGCTGATGCTCCGCGCCGTCCTGGGCGAGTGCGTGCAGATCAACTTCACCAACCGCATCACCAAGGCGCCGGTCACCAGCAACGCGCCGCCCCCTACCGGCGTTCTGGCCACCCAGGCCGGCGGTCCGCCGGCGGTCTCGATCGCCCCGCAGGGCGTCGCCTACGACATCAGCAACCAGGGCGACGCGGTCGGCAACAACCCCAACTCGCTGGTGCCCCCGCCAGGGGTCCAGGACCCGAACAGCCCGAGCTGCACCTGCAAGCGGACCTACACCTTCTACCTGGACCCGGCCATGGGCGAGGGCGGCAAGGTCTTCCGCAGCGGCGGCGACTCCCGTGAGCTGACCGCTCACGGCCTGTTCGGGGCCATTCTCGCGGAGCCGGCCGGCTCCCACTGGCTCGACCCCGAGACGGCGCAGGACAAGACCAGCGACAGCAACTTCTCGAACTGGGAGGCGATCATCGACCCGGCCTCCGGGCCGACCTTCCGCGAGTTCGGGATCATGTACCACGAGGTCGGCGACGAGTTCTTCAACGTGCGCAACCGGGCCGGCGGCGCCATCGGCATGGTCGACCGGGTCTTCAGCTTCTCGTACCGGCCGGCGTCCCGTGCCCTGAACTACCGCAGCGAGCCGTTCATCGACCGGCTCAGCCTCGAGGAGAACGACAAGTCGCTCGGCTACAGCTCGTACGCCTTCGGCGACCCGGCGACCCCGATCCCGCGATCCTACCTGGGCGAGCCGACCAAGACCCGGCTGATGCACCCCGGCAACGAGCTGCTGCACGTCCACCACCTGCACGGCGGTGGGGACCGGTGGCGGGCCAACCCCGGCGCCGACAACACCGACATCGCCGGTGGCCTCGAGAAGGTTCCGGTCCAGAACGCCAAGTCGATCCGGCTCGACTCGCAGACCATCGGCCCGGACGAGTCCTACAACCTCGAGCACGAGTGCGGCGCGGGCGGCTGCCAGCAGGCGGCGGGCGACTTCCTGTACCACTGCCACATCGCCCACCACTACATCGCCGGCATGTTCAGCTTCTGGAGGGTGTTCGACACACTGCACAACGGCACCAGGAACACCAGCGGCGCCTTCATCAACGGTGACACCCCGCTGGCGGTCATCCCAGGACGCGCGGCCCCGCCGACCGCGGTGAACTCCGCCGGTCTGCTCGGCTTGACCGTCAACGTCCCGCAGGGGTCGAGGACGGTCGTCCTGAGGGCGAACCTCACCAACCCCTCCACGCAGGTCGCGCTGGAGGACCTGGTCGAGGGCCAGATCCCGCCGCAGGGCACGCGGATCGACCGCCAGGACGCGAGCGTCTGGAACTGGGCGGTCGACTTGACCGATCCCACCAGGCCCGTCTACAAGGGCGAGCCCGAGGTGCCGGCCGGCTCGATGACCGACTACGAGTCCCCGACGCCAGGGGAGCGGCCGGACATCCTGTTCAACCCGACCACCGGCCGGTACGCCTGGCCACTGCTCAGACCGCACATGGGACAGCGGCCGCCGTTCTCGACCAACGGGCACACCGGCGCGCCGTGGCTCGGCGAGAACACCACGTCCACCCGGCCGGACGGGCTCTGCCCGGCCACTGCCCCGTCCAAAACGTACAACATCACCGCGATCAACACCCCGATCCAGATGACCGACCAGATCACCGACCCGAACGGCGAGATCTTCGTCCTGAGCAAGGACAGGCCCTCGGTGACGCCGCAGAACGCCCAGCCGCTCACCATCCGCTCGAACGTCGGTGACTGCGTGGCCATCACGCTCACCAACGAGATCGACTACGGGAACCCGGATACCGCGAGCACGATCCTGAACCACAAGACCAACATGCACTCGCACTTCGTGCAGTTCGACCCGCAGGCATCGGACGGCATCGACACCGGGCTGTCGTTCGAGCAGGAGGTGCGGCCGGCGGGCAAGGAGCTGACCGACCCGTCGGTCACCGGCGCCGACAAGCTCAACCTGCGGCGGACGCTCACCGCGGACGCTCCGGCAGGGGCGACGACGCTGCCCGTCAACTCGACCGAGCGCCTGCGCAAGGGCGTCTGGATCGCTGTCGGCCAGGGCCTCGACGGCATCGAGGCGGTCCAGATCTCCAAGACCGTGGACCCGACCGCCACGACGATCACGCTGGAGACGCCGCTCACCAAGGCCCACCTCGCGGGCGATTCCGTCGGGGTGGAGTTCGTGCGGTACCGGTGGTTCTCGGACGTCGACTCCGGGACGGTCTTCTGGCACGACCACGTCGACGGCATCCACTCGTGGAACCACGGCCTGTTCGGCGCGCACATCATCGAGCCGAAGGGCTCCACCTACCTCGACCCCAAGACCCTCCTGCCGGTCGACAGCGGCACCAACGTGGTCATCAAGCCCGGTACCGGAGCTGCCTCGCCCGGCGTGGACGCAACCGCCGGGAAGACCTTCCGGGAGTACATGATCTTCCTCCACAACGGCGGTCGACCGCCCGTGAACCCCCTGTTCAACTTCGGTCAGGAGTGCGAGCAAGGGAATATCAACCTGCGCGCCGAGCCGTTCTCCGAACGGGTCCCGGCCGCAGTCCAGACGCAGGAGTTCAACGGCGGGCTCTGTCTCAACGCGATCGGGACCACCGACCCCTATGTCTACTCGTCGGTGAAATACGGCGACCCGAGGACGCCGCTGTTCCGCGCCTACGCCGGTGACCCAGTGGTGATCCGCACCCTCGGCATCGATGAGCGGGTCGAGGCCCTGCGGATCCAGGGGCACCGCTTCCGGCGCGAGCGCTTCAACGGCCAGGGCGAGCTGATGGACGCCGCCACCACCGGCATCTCAGAGCGGTTCGACTACGTCCTGGAGGGCGGCGCCGGCGGGCCCAACCACATGGCCGGCGACTACCTCTACTACACCACCCGCAACTTCGCCAGGGAGCAGGGAGGCTGGGGCATCTTCAGGGTGCACAACACGCTCCAGCCGGATCTGAAACCTCTGCCGGACCGAACGGCGCCACCCAGCGGCCAGGGCTTCCCGCTGCAGACGTTCACGGGTGGCAACCCAGGGCCGCCGGGACCCACGACGGCAACGACCAACCCGGCCACGTGCCCGTCCAAGGCGCCGATACGGGTCTACAACCTGTCGATCTTCGACATGCCGCTCCCGCTCCAGGAGACGATCAACGGGGACAGGCCGGTCATCAATGGCACCACGTTCATGCACGACCGGATCGGCGTCACCTCGGACGGGCGGGGGATCATCTACTCCCTGGCCGGCGACGAGAGTGGCATCCAGGCCGGGTCCAAGCCGCTGGAGCCGCTGGCGATCCGCGCCAACGTCGGCGACTGCGTGCAGATCAACCTCAAGAACCACGTCAGGAACACCGCTCCGGACGACCCGAACAACCCGTTCCGGACCCGCAACGGTCCGGCGGCGGGGCGGTCGGCTTCAACCCGGACACCACCATCTCCCGGGACCAGGACATCTCCTACACCTACTTCGCGGACAAGGAGCTCGGCACCTCGATGTTCCTGAACCAGGGCAGCGAGGCGTCCCAGCTCCACGGCGCCTACGGCATGCTGGTCGTCGAGCCCTCGGGGGCCGCGTACTTCGACAGCAAGACCGGCGGCTCGATGGCCTCCGGCACCGGCACCAGACTCATCATCCGGGCGCCCAGCGGCAACTTCCGCGAGCTGGTCGTGATGCCGTCGACCACCGACTCGCAGTTCGGCCGCAGCCTCATCGGCGGGCCGAAAAACAGCGGCGAGGGCGGTGACGCCTACGAAGACGATGTCATCGGCTTCAGCTCCATCAACTACCACAACGAGCCGCTGGCACCTCGGCTCGACCCGGAGGGGGACCTGACCGCCACGCCGGGCGGTGTGTCGACCGGACCGATACTCGACCCGACCGGGACCGCGGACCACTCCGTGGCGTTCAGCTCCACGGTCCACGGCGACCCCGACCCCGCGCTGATCTTCTCGACCTTCGCAGGGGACGCGGTCCGCTTCCGGGTAGGGGTGGCGGCCTCCCAGGCCTTCGACGTGATCAACGTGTCGGGCCACGAGTTCCCGTGGGAGCCGTTCCTGACCGGCTCGCAGCTGCTGACCGGCCGCAGCCTGGCCGCCGCGGAGACTCAGGAGGTCAAGCTGGTGAACAACGCCGGCGGCGTCCTGCACACCGCGGGTGACTACCTGATGCAGAACGGTCGCCAGGGATACGCTCGGTCGGGCGAATGGGCGCTCTTCCGAGTCGTGTCGGGCACTTCCACACTCGCACCGACGAACCTGGCCCAAGTAAACGGGTAGGCAACCACGAGCTGAGGCCCCGGGCCGCCCAGGAGCCCGGGGCCTCAGCCTTGTCCCCCCGTCCCCCGGGTCCCCCCGGGTCCCCCTGTCCGCGCCTCCGTCCGCCTCCCCGGCAGCCGCCCGACCGGCCCGGTCCTGGGCCCACCGGCCGGCGGTCTTTCCAGGTCCCGGCGGTCTGACAGGCGCGGCACCCGGCTCGGCGCAATTCGTCGAGGGGAGCTCCCCGGGCGCGGGGTGGTAATAGCCGGCACCGTAGGGCTCTCCCGGGCGGTCAGACGTGGCTGGCCGACGGCGGGCCCGCGACCGCTCGGCACCAGGTGGGGCCACGCTCGAGAGTGAATTTACCGGGCTGCTGGAGACCCTGCCCCGCGGAAATTCGTGGAAATTCGTGCGGGACCCTGGCGCCGTTCCCGAGTCGTGGCTGGCGGCCCGGAAGTCGCGCTGGGCTAGGCCAGGGCTAGGCCGGTGGGACCAGGTTGCGGGCGTCGACGGACGCCTTGAAGCCGGTCAGCTCGACGACCTGCCCGTCGGCCGTGCGCGCGTAGGCGAGGACGCCGTCCCTGCGCACGCAGAGCACCTGCGCGGGAGGCGGGTTCTCCATCGTCGAGGTGAACGTCGCGCAGCTCACCCGGGCGCCCAGGACCGTCCGGCTGGTGGTCCCGGCCCGCACCTCGCGGCCGACCACCGCGGTCAGGGCGTCGATCAGGTGCAGCACCGCGCCGGGATAGGAGTTGCCAACCTCGGTGGTGTCGTCGAAAGTGGTCTTCGTGCAGCGCCAGCCGCTGCCGGACAACAGGCAGCCGTGCATCAGCTTGCCGTCGAACACGACCACGTTGCGTTGCTTGCCCTGGTCGATCTCGAAACCGAACTTCGGAGGCCGCTGCGCCAGCCGCGAGGTGGCCTTCGTCCCGTCGGCCATCCTCACGCGGTAGGTCGCGGTGTAGGTGGCGGACTCCGCGGCGTGGGCGCGGTCGATGATCCGGTCGACCGCCACCGGCAGGTTCTTGGCGGTCGAGCCCTGGGACGACCCGGACGTCGACCCTGTCGGTCCTTTGCCCGCCGGGTTCGAGGTGCCCGCCCCGGAGCTCGTGGGAGCGCCGCCGGCGAGGCTCTGGGAGGGATTTTCCTGCGCGCCCCCGCTGCCGCCCTTGCCGGTGCAGCCGGCGGTCGCGAAAGCGACGGCAACCGATATCGCCACGGCCCACGCCGGTGCCCGACCAAGTGTTCGGCCGAGCGCCAAGGACTGGCCGCTGGAATGCAGCCTGATTTTCATGGGCGCAATTCTAGGCCAGAGCTGCCCCGAACACCAGAGGGAATGCGTGGGCCCACCTCTGGTCCCGGGGGAGGTCCCGGCAGGTCCCGGGCTGGTCCGCGCGGGGTCCCGCGCGGGTCCCGGCGGTCCGCGCCTGCCAGCGCCCTGGCCGATAGGATCGGTCCAGGAGCGAGCTGGGAGGTCACCCATGGGCACCATGTGGAACCGGCAGGCCGAAACGGCGTCGGCGGACGAGCGAGCGGGCCTCCAGGCACGCCGGCTGCGCGCCCTGGTGACGCGACTGCTCGACGAGAGCCCCTTCTACCTCGAGCGGTTGACCGCGGCGGGCGTCGGGGCCGGGGACGAGACCGGCCTCGAGCAGCTCGCGGCGCTCCCGTTCACGGTCAAGCAGGACCTGTGGGAGCGCTACCCGTGGGGGATGCTGACCGTCCCGCGCGGCCAGGTCGTGCGCGTGCACGCCTCCTCCGGCACCGGTGGGAGGCCGACCCTGGTCGCGTACTCGCGGGCGGACCTCGACCTGTGGGCGGAGGTCTGCGCCCGTGCGCTGGGCTGCGCCGGCGCCGGGCCGGGCACGGTGACGCACGTGGCCTACGGGTACGGGCTCTTCACAGGAGGTCTCGGGCTGCACGGCGGCGCGGAGCTGCTGGGCTGCACGGTGGTGCCGGCCTCCTCGGGCCAGAGCGCCCGGCAGGTCCTGCTCCTGCGCGATCTCGGTGCCGAGGTGCTGTGCTGCACGCCCTCGTACGCGGCCCGGCTCGGCGAGGTCCTGGCCGAAGAGGGCATCGGCCTTGGCGAGCTGCGGCTGCGCGCGGGCATCCTGGGGGCCGAGCCGTGGACGGAGGCGATGCGCCTCAAGATCGAGGCGCTGCTGGGCCTCAAGGCTCTCGACATCTACGGGCTCTCGGAGGTCATCGGGCCGGGGGTCGCGTGCGAGTGCATCGAAGCCCAGGCCGGGCTGCACGTCAACGAGGACCACTTCCTGGTCGAGGTCGTCGACCCCGCCACGGGCGCGCCGCTGCCGCCGCGCACCCACGGGGAGCTGGTCTTCACCACCCTCACCAGGCAAGCCATGCCGGTGCTGCGCTACCGGACCGGCGACATCGCCGCGCTGGACCCTGCGCCGTGCGCCTGCGGCCGGACGCTGGTGCGCATGTCGAAGGTGGTCGGCCGTGCAGACGACATGCTGGTGATCCGCGGCGTCAACGTCTACCCGAGCGAGGTCGAGGCGGTCCTGCTGGCCGAGCCGGCGGTCGGGCCGCAGTACCTGCTGGTCGTGGACCGCACCGAGACCATGCCAAGCCTCGTGGTCGTGTGCGAGCTGGCCGACGCGGCGAGCGGCGACGACCACCGGCGGCGGGCGCGCGCCTCGCTCGTCGCGGCGCTGGAGCGGCGGCTCGCCCTGCGCCCCGAGGTGCGCGTCCTTCCCTCCGGCACGCTTCCCCGCACCGAGATGGGCAAGGTCCAGCGCGTCGCGGAGCGGACCCACGATCACGACCCGCTCCGAGCCCTGCGCGGGTGAGCGGGGGGAGTTCAGAACTCGTGCTCACCGCCTCCCGTCTCGACGCTCGGCAAAGTCGAAGCGGAGCCTCGCTCATTCCTACAGGATCTCGATCTGTCGGAGCGCCCCGTCTGACCGCAAGGAGCGCTGTGGACGACCGGCCGGCGGCGTCGGGTCGATGTGGCAGACTCGCCGGCATGCACCCGAAGTTCCTCCTCCAGGACCTGAACCCCGCCCAGCGCGCGGCGGTCCAGGCGACCACCGGGCCCGTGTGCATCCTCGCCGGCGCGGGCACCGGCAAGACCCGCGTGATCTCGCGCCGGGTCGCCTACGCGATCGCGACCGACGCCGTCCACCCCAAGCACGTCCTGGTGGTGACCTTCACCGACAAGGCGGCGGGGGAGATGCGCGAGCGGCTGGCCGCGCTCGGCTTCCCCGGGGCACAGGCCCACACCTTCCACGCGGCGGCCTGGCGCCAGCTCCGCTACTTCTGGCCCCGCCTGCAGCCGGGCCGGCTGCCCGAGGTGCTCGAGTCCAAGGCGCCGCTGCTGGTCCCGCTGCGGCGCGGCCTCCCCGGCGGCTACAAGTTCACCGGGGTCAAGGACCTGGCAGACGAGATCGAGTGGGCCAAGGCGCGGCGCATCCACCCCGACACCTACCAGGAAGCGGTGGCGAAGCACGCCCGCTCCACACCACTGCCGCCCGACCTTTTCGCCGGCCTGTTCCGCCGCTACGAGCAGGCCAAGGAGCGCGCGGGCCGCATCGACTTCGAGGACATGCTGGCCCGCATGCTCGAGGGGCTCGAGGCCAGCCAGGACGTCGCCGAGGAGTTCCGGGGCCACTACCGCTGGTTCTCCGTGGACGAGTACCAGGACACCAATCCCTTGCAGCAGGCCCTGCTCGAGGCCTGGCTGGGCGAGCGTCAGGACCTCGCCGTGGTCGGCGACGAGGACCAGACGATCTACACCTTCACCGGGGCGTCCAGCGAGTACCTGACCGGCTTCACCCGGCGCTTCCCGGCCGCGCAGGTCTTCCAGCTCGAGGAGAACTACCGCTCGACCCCGCAGGTGCTGGCGCTGGCGAACCGGCTGCTGGCCCGCGGCGGCCACCGGCGGCCCAAGCGCCTGGTGGCGACCAGGCCGCCGGGGCCGGAGCCCGCCATCGCCGCGTTCGAGTCGTCCGAGGCCGAGCTGGCCGCGCTGACCGCCGAGGTCCGCCGCATCGCCGAGGCCGGGGTGGCGCTGGACGAGATCGCGGTGCTGGTGCGCACCAACGCGCAGGTCCCCCCGATCGAGGAGGCGCTCGCCGCGGCCGGGATCCGCTACCAGGTGCGCGGCGAGCTGTTCTTCCGCCGCCCCGAGGTGCGTCAGGCGCTGCGCCTGCTGCGCCCGCGGTCCGGGCGCGTGGCGGCGGGCGGGCTGGTGGACGCGGTCGAGGCGATCTGGTTCGAGCGCATGGACTTCCGGCGTGACCAGGAGCCGGACGGCGAGGACGCCCGCCAGCGCCACGCCAGCCTGGTGAGCCTGCTCGGCATCGCCGAGCGGCTGGAGACCTCGGACGAGCGCGCCGACGTGGCCGCGTTCCTCGCCGAGATCGAGCGGCGCGCCGCGGACGAGGCCGCCGGGGTGGGTGGCGGCGTGAACCTGCTCACCTATCACCGTGCCAAGGGTCTCGAGTTCGACGCGGTGCTGCTGCCGGCGCTGGAGGAGGGGCTGCTGCCCATCCGGCAGGCGAGCGGGCCTGGCGAGGTCGACGAGGAGCGCCGCCTGCTCTACGTGGGCATGACCCGGTCGCGGGTGCACCTGTGGCTGGCGTGGACGGCTCGGCGTGCCGGGCCGTCAGGCCGCGAGCAGCCGCGCAGGCCCTCGCGCTTCCTCGACGACCTGGCGCTGCCGGGGCAGCGGCTCCGCCCGCGGACGGTTGCGGCCGCGCTGGGCAGGGCGGACGCCTCGCGCGCCCGGCAGCCCGACTCCCCGCTTGCCGAGCGCCTGCGTGCCTGGCGGCGGGAGCGGGCGACCGAGGACGGCGTGCCCGCGTACGTGGTCTTCAACGACCGCACCCTGGCGGCGCTGGCGGAGCGGCGCCCGCGGAGCCGCGGGGAGCTGCTCGCGGTCGAGGGCATCGGGCCGGGCAAGCTCGACCGCTACGGCGAGGCCCTGCTCCGCCTGCTCGACGGGACCGGCGAGCCGTGAACGGGTCAGCCGCCGGCGCGGCCCGGCGCGGCACCGGCCAGAGCCGCCGCCGCGGGCTCCTCGTAGACGACCCGCCCGAGCTGGTCGCCGTCGAACTCGAGCGTGGTCACGCTGGCCAGGCTGCAGCGCCGCCGCCCGGGCCAGTGGCCGAGCGGTCTGCGCTCGTAGGCGAGCCGGGCCACCCAGATGGGCGCCTGGTGGGACACGAGCGCGACCGGCTGGCCCGGGAACCGCTCCCTGGCCGAGGTCACCACCGCTTGGACGCGCTCGGCCAGGTCGACGTTGCGCTCGCCCCAGGAGGGGGTGCGCAGGTCGCGCAGCTTCCACCAGGTCCCGGGGTGGCGGAGGACGTACCAGGCCAGGTTGCCGGCCACCCCCTCGAAGAGGCTGCCGGCCTCGGTGAGGCGCTCGTCGGCCTCGACCTCGAGACCGTGCGGCGCCGCAATCGCCGCCGCCGTCTGCCGCGCCCGCTCCAGCGGGCTTGCCAGCACGGCTGCCAGCGGGACCGGCGCGAAGTGACGACCGAGCAGCTCAGCCTGGGCGCGACCGCGAGCGGACAGGTCGAACCCGGGCAGACGCCCGTACAGGACCCGGTCGGGGTTTTCGACGTGCCCGTGGCGGACCAGGTGGATCGTGGTCTTGGGCACGGGCTCGGTTCCTCGTGTGACGGCCGGACGGGGCTGACGCTCGCGCATGGTAACAGCCGCCCCGCCGGGCTCGCCCGGCGGGCTCCGCGGCCGCCCGGGGCGCCGCGGCAGGGGGGTGTGGACAACGCCGCGCAGGCTTGCGCGAAACCGGTCACCATCACCTGAGCAATCGATCCTGGAATCTTCGGGGGAGGGGCAATGGTCCGCTGCGCGCTGCGCCTGGTCCAAAGACCAAGCGAGGCCCCCTTTTGGGGCCCCTTCGCCAACCTCAACGTCGGCTGCGAGCGCGCGGTGCCGATCCTCAGCGGCTTCGCGCTGACCAGTGGTGCATCGCTAGTTCTTGAACGCGTCTGGAGAGTAGTTCCACGGCTGTCCACGGTCGATCTGGAAGCGGCCGCCCACCTCCGGATCGCGGTCGATGCCGACGATCTGGTGGCACTTAGGGCATTCCCAGCGCTCGAACCCGTAGGCCGAGCTCTGGAGCGTCATGCGCGAGCCGCACTTGTCGCACACCTCGCGCTGCAGGGTGGGGGTACTGGTACTACCTGTGTCGCTCGGGAAGTCAGTGCCCATGTCGTCGTCTCCTTGCTTCTCCCGGTCTCCGCCGGGCCGCACCACCAGCATGGCCCAACTCTGGCGATCTTGCATCCACCAATCGGCAAGTTCCGCATGCGGATCTCGTATCCGCTGGTCCTTCGGTCGGCCCTCTCCCGTCCCCTACATAGTTCTACGTGTATCTACCCTCGTTGGACCTCGTGTGAACAGGTACGCCAAGCGCCGGACGCGGCCTCGTCCCGGGCATGGTGCGCCTCCGTCCCGGTGGTTAGGATGCTTCCATGGGTGGCCTGAGCAAGGGCGCCGGGCGCGAGCGGGTGGTGCTCTCGGGCGGCGCGCTGCGGATCGACGAGGTGGTCGCGGTGGCCCGCGGCCGGGTGCCGGTCGAGCTCGGGGACGAGGGACGCAAGCGAATGGCCAGGGCCCGCGAGGTCGTCGAGCGAGCGGTCACCGAGGGCAGGCGGGTCTACGGCGTGTCGACCGGCTTCGGCCTGCTCGCCAACACCCCGGTCGCCCCGTCCGACCTTCGGGAGCTGCAGCGGCGGATCGTGCTCTCCCATGCCACCGGCAGCGGCGACCCGCTGGACGCCGAGCTCGTGCGGGCGATGCTGCTCCTGCGCGCCCGTACCCTGACGCAGGGCAGCTCCGGCGTGCGTCCGGTGGTGGTGGAGGCCCTGCTGGCCCTGCTGGAGGCCGGGGTCACAGCGGTTATCCCCGAGCACGGCTCGGTCGGCGCGTCGGGTGACCTGGCGCAGCTCGCCCACCTCGCCCTGCCGCTGATCGGCGAGGGCGAGGTCGAGGTCGACGGGGCGCGCGTGCCCGCCGCCGAGGGGCTGCGCCGCGCCGGCCTCGAGCCCCTGGCGCTCTCCTACAAGGAGGGCCTGTCGCTGGTGAACGGGACCGAGGGGATGCTCGCGCTCGCCTGCCTGGCGGTGACCGACGCAGAGGCCCTGGCCACCGCCGCGGACGTGACCTGCGCGATGTCCATCGAGGGCCTGCTCGGCACCGACCGGCCGTTCCAGCGGCGCCTGCACGAGCTGCGTCCCCATCCTGGCCAGCTCGACAGCGCCGCCAACCTGCGTGAGCTCCTGGCCGGCTCGCCCATCTTGGCCAGCCACCGCCACTCCGACCACGCCATCCAGGACGCCTACTCGCTGCGCTGCGCCCCGCAGGTGCACGGGGCGTGCCGCGACGTGGTCGCCTTCGCCCGCCAGGTGGTCGAGCGCGAGCTGGGCTCGGTCACCGACAACCCGGTCGTGTTCGCCGACTCGGGCGAAGTGGTGAGCACCGGCAACTTCCACGGCGAGCCGCTGGCCTTCGCCCTGGACTTCCTGGCGATCGCGCTCGCCGAGCTGGCCAGCATGTCCGAGCGCCGCGTCGACCGCCTCCTCGACCCGGCCCTCAACCACGACCTGCCCGCGTTCCTGACCGAGGACCCAGGGCTCAACTCCGGGCTGATGCTCACGCAGTACACAGCGGCGGCGCTGGTGAGCGACTGCAAGGTGCTCGCGCACCCGGCGTCGGTCGACTCGATCCCGACCTCCGGCAACCAGGAGGACCACGTCTCCATGGGCTGGACCGCGGGGCTCAAGCTCCGCCGGGTGCTGGCCAACGTCCGCCGCACGCTCGCGATCGAGGCGCTGTGCGCGGCCCAGGCGATCGACCTGCGTGCGCCGCTGCGGCCGGGCGCGGCCGTAGGAGCTGTGCTGGACCGGCTGCGGCGGGACGTGCCTCGGCTGGGAGCCGACCGCTACCTCGCTCCCGACATCGCGGCGGTCGAGCGCCTGGTCGCGGGCGGTGAGCTGGTCGCGGCGGCCGAGGGCGAGGTCGGCGCGCTCGCGTGAGGCCCGACCGCGGGCGGTCGGGCGGTCGGGCGGTCCGAGGTCGGGGCTCCCGGTGGTCTCGGGGCCGCCGAAGGAGCCAGAGGGGAGGGAGCTGGTATGGAAGGTGCCAGACCGGTGCGCGCCCCGCGGGGGCCGGAGATCTCCTGCCTGGGCTGGCAGCAGGAGGCGGCCCTGCGCATGCTGTGCAACAACCTGGACCCGGAGGTCGCCGAGCGGCCCGATGACCTGGTCGTCTACGGTGGCACCGGCAGGGCCGCCCGCGACTGGCGCTGCTTCGACCGGATCGTGGCGACGCTGCGGCGGCTCCGGGACGACGAGACCCTGCTGGTGCAGTCCGGCAAGCCCGTCGGGGTGTTCCGGACCCACTCGTTCGCGCCGCGGGTGCTGATCGCCAACTCGCTGCTGGTGCCGGCCTGGGCCACCTGGGAGGAGTTCCGCGAGCTGGAGGCCGCCGGCCTGACCATGTTCGGCCAGATGACGGCGGGCTCGTGGATCTACATCGGGACCCAGGGCATCCTGCAGGGCACCTACGAGACCTTCGCGGCGGTCGCCGCCGCCAACGGCTGGCCCAACCTGGCCGGCAGGATCGTGCTGACCGCCGGGCTCGGCGGCATGGGCGGTGCCCAGCCGCTGGCGGTGACCATGAACGACGGCGTGGCGCTGTGCGTCGAGGTCGACCCGGCGCGGATCGCGCGCCGTCTCGCCACCGGCTACCTGGACGAGCAGGCCGAGGACCTGCGGGACGCGGTCGAGCGGGTCGAAGCGGCGGCACGGGAGCGCCGGCCGCTCTCCGTCGGCCTGCTCGGCAACGCCGCCGAGGTCCTCCCGGAGCTGCTGGGCGCGGGTTTCCGCCCTGACGTGGTCACCGACCAGACGTCGGCCCACGACCCGCTGGGCGGCTACGTGCCCGTCGGCACGGACCCCGCGGACGCGCCCGCGGCCCGCGCGAGCGATCCCGACGGCTACGTCAAGCAGGCTCGCGAGTCCATGGCCAGCCACTGCCAGGCCATGGTCGGCTTTCAGCGCGCCGGCGCCGAGGTGTTCGACTACGGCAACAACCTGCGAGGCGAGGCCAGCACGGCGGGCTTCGCGGACGCCTTCGCCTACCCCGGCTTCGTGCCCGCCTACGTCCGTCCGCTGTTCTGCCAGGGGAAAGGCCCGTTCCGCTGGGTGGCGCTGTCCGGCGACCCGGCCGACGTCCTGCGCACCGACCAGGCCGTGATCGACCTGTTCCGCGATGACGAGCACCTGGTCCGCTGGCTGCGCATGGCCCAGGAGCGGGTCCATTTCCAGGGGCTGCCGGCGCGCATCTGCTGGCTCGGCTACGGGGAGCGACACCTCGCCGGCCTGGCCTTCAACGAGCTGGTCGCCAGGGGCGAGCTGGGCGCGCCGATCGTCATCGGCCGCGATCACCTGGACGCCGGGTCGGTGGCCTCGCCCTACCGCGAGACCGAGTCGATGGCCGACGGCTCGGACGCGATCGCCGACTGGCCGATCCTGAACGCCCTGCTCAACACCGCCTCCGGCGCCTCGTGGGTGAGCGTGCACCACGGCGGGGGCGTCGGCATCGGGCGCTCCATCCATGCCGGGGTGGTGGTGGTGGCCGACGGCACCGACCAGGGCCGCCGGCGGCTGGAGCTGGTGCTCACCAACGACCCGGGAACCGGGGTGATGCGCCACGCCGATGCGGGCTATGCGGCCGCCGGCGAGGTCGCCCACGCCCGAGGCGTCGACCTGCCGATGCTGCGGCCAGAGGAGCCCGGGGGGTCGGGGTGACGCCGCGGGTCGACTTCCTCCTGACCGGCGCCGGGCAGCTCGTCACCGCCGACCCGGGCCTTGGCCGCGGCCCGCTCGGGCTCGTCGAGCGGGGCGCGGTGGCCGCCGGCCAGGGCACGGTGGTGTTCGCCGGGCCGCAGGCCGCAATGCCCGAGCTGCCGCTGGCGCCCGGGTGCACCCGGGTCGACGCCGGCGGCCGGTCGGTCGTGCCCGGCTTCGTCGACGCGCACACGCATCTGGTCTTCGCCGGGGACCGGGCCGACGAGTTCGCCGCGCGCCTGCGCGGGGTCGGCTACGAGCAGGCGCTGGCTGCGGGGGGCGGTATCCACCGGACGGTGCGGGCCACCCGCGCGGCCGGCAACGCCGAGCTGGAGCGCGCCACCGCCGAGCGGCTGCTCCAGGCCGGCCTCCACGGCACCACGACCGTGGAGGTCAAGTCGGGCTACGGCCTGACCGTGGACGACGAGCGGCGCTCGCTCGAGGTGCTGGCCGCGCTCTCGGCGCGGACCCCGATCGAGATCGTCCCCACCTTCCTGGGCGCCCACCTGATCCCGGCCGAGCACGCCGGCGACCGCGCCGGCTACCTCGACCTGCTCGAGGACGAGATGCTCCCCGCCTGCGCCCCCCTGGCCGAGTTCATCGACGCCTTCTGCGACCGCGGAGCGCTCACCGTGGCCGAGTCGCGCCGGGTGCTGGTGGCCGGCCGCCGCCACGGTCTCAAGGCCAAGCTGCACGCCAACGAGCTCGGCCTGACCGGCGGCGCGTGGCTGGCCGCCGCGGAGGGCTGCGTCTCAGCCGACCACCTGCTGTTCCTCGACCGCGCCGAGGCGGCGGCGCTGGCCTTCGCCGGGACGGTGGCCGTGCTCCTGCCGGGGACCAGCTTCCTACTCGGGACCGGCCACGTGGCCCCGGTCCGCGTGCTGCGCGAGGCCAGGGTGACCCTCGCGCTCGGCACCGACTGCAACCCCGGGACCTGCTATTGCGAGTCCATGCAGCTCATGATCGCCCTGGCCTGCGTCCATGGCGGTCTCACCCCGGAGGAGGCGCTGCTGGCCGCCACCGACGGCGCCGCCCGCGCGGTCGGGCGCGGGGGCAGGGCCGGACGGCTCGCGCCCGGGTCCGCGTGCGACCTCGTCGTGCTGAGCGGGCGCTCCTACCTGGACCTGGCGTACCACCTGGGTGTGAACCTGGCCCATCTGGTGGTCAAGGCGGGACGGGTCGTGGCCCGCGACGGCGTCCCGCTCGGGCTGCTCCGCGAGCCCGCGGGGGAGCAGCGTGCCTGATGTGCCCGGAGGGAGGAGGCGGGCGGGCGACGGGCGGATCGCTGGTCGAGAGCGTCCCGAATTTCTCAGAGGGCCGCCGTGCCGAGGTGATCGACGAGATCGTGGCCGCCTTCGCCGGTGCCCATCCCGACGTGCTGGTCCTCGACCGCTCCAGCGACCCGGACCACAACCGCTCGGTGCTCACCCTGGCCGGGCCGGGGCCGGCGCTGGTCGAGGCGGCGGTCAGCGGGGCCGCGGCCTGCGCCCGCCTGATCGACCTCACCCGCCACCACGGCGTGCACCCGCGCCTGGGAGCGCTCGACGTGCTGCCGTTCGTCCCGCTCGACCCGGCGACCGACGGCGTGCGGCTCGCGCTCGAGGCGGGACGACGGCTGGTCGAGCAGGCCGGGATCCCGGTCTACTTCTACGGTGGGGCCGCCCGGCGCCCCGAGCGGTCGGAGCTGCCGAGCGTGCGCGGCAGAGGCTTCGAGGAGCTGGCACGGGCGGCCCGGCGGGACCCCGACCGGGCGCCGGACCTGGGCGGCCCGGAGCTGCACCCGACCGCGGGGGCGACCGCGGTCGGGGTCCGTCCCTTCCTGGTCGCCTACAACGTGAACCTCGCCGGCGAGGACCTGCGGCTCGCCAGGCACATCGCCAGCGCGGTCCGTGAGCGCGAGGGGGGGCTGCCCGCCGTGCGCGCGCTCGGGTTCGCGCTGGAGCGGCGGCGCATGACCCAGGTGTCCATGAACCTGCTCGACTTCCGGGTCACCTCACCGGCCACGGCCTTCGCCGCCGTGGCCGAGCTGGCCCGCCGGGCAGGTGTCGAGGTCGTCGAGTCCGAGATCGTCGGCCTCGTCCCACAGGCCGCCGTCGCCGGCGTGGACCCGCTGAGCCTGAAGCTGCGGGGCTTCTCGCGCGACCAGCTCGTGGAGGAGCGGGTCCGCCAGGCCCTCGCGCAGCGTGCCGGGCCGGCCGGTTAGCTGGCGGTTTCCCCCAACCGGGGCGAGAGGCGGATACTCCCAAGTCACTGAGCGAAGGGAGACAGGTGAGGCGGGAGCAGGACGGTCCGGAGACGTACCCCGACTCCGTGGGGTACCAGGACCCCGGGTACCAGGCCGTGCCGGCGGCCGCGCCGGGGGTCGAGGGCGAGGAGGAGCTGTGGCTCCAGCCCGTCCCCGAGCGCCCGGAGCGCAACGGCGCGTACTGGACCGGCCTGGTGGTCATGACCGCCGGGCTGATCGCCACGATCGCCGGCCTCGCGACCCACGTCACCTCGGTCGTGCAGACGGTCCTGCTGGCGGTCCCGCTGGTGGCGGTCGGCTTCGGGCTCGAGCGGGTCGGCCGCGGGGTGGGCCGTGGGTCGCTGCGGGCGCTCGGCGGCGCGCTGATCGTGATCGCGGTGGCGAGCCCCGTCGCCCTGTCGGTGTCTTCGCCCGGCGGCGGCTACAGCTCCACCGCCGGCGGCCCGGTGCCGGCCGGGGCCAACGCGGCGCTCCTGCGCACCAGCGAGGGCGGTGGCCAGCTCCGGGTCGACGCCGGCGCGGTCGGGCTCTACCAGGCCGAGCTGCGCAGCCCGGGCATGCCCGCGGCCGAGGTGTCCACCAGCGGCAAGCTCGCCGTGGTCGACCTGCGCGCGCCTGCCCAGCACGGCCTGCTCGCCCGTAACCGGGGGAGCGACTGGGGCGTGCGTCTCAACTCGAGCATGCCCTGGCGCATCCAGGCGGAGGCCGGTGCCCTCACCGGCGACCTCGACCTGCGCCAGCTCGACGTCCGCGGTGTCGACGTGGAGGCGGGGATCTCGCGGCTCGCGGTCCGGCTGAACCAGCCGAGCACCCGTGTGCCTGTGAGTCTCCGGATCTCCACCGGGCTGATCGACGTCTACCTGCCGAGATCGGCCGCGTGCGAGATACGGGTGGACGGGTCGGCGCTGAACAACTTCTCGTCGCAGGGCCTGGCCAACCGCGACGGCGCGTGGCGGACGGGCGAGACGGGCCAGCGCGGCAGCTTCCAGATCAGCGTCCGACTGTCCGCCGGCCGCGTGCGGGTGCACCGGATCTGACCCTGCGGCGGCGGCGCAGGCCGTCCCACGCAAACGACGAAACCCCCGACAACCGCTGGATCGCGCTCTGCCTTCCCCTTTCTGCACGACATTACTTCCTGCCGGTCTTGGAAGCACCAAAGGTCCCAAGAGTTCGAGGAAGAACCGCAGTTCAGGGTGGCTCTGGCCGTAGGTTTCGAGTCTCGGTCCTTCGTGGTCTCCAGCCGCGCCTCTCGGTCCTTGGGCGCGTCAACTGCTGCCTGTCTGCTGCCCCAGCGAGGCGTTCCCATCAGCATCACCGGAGTCGCGCCACGGCGCTGCTCGGAGCCTCGCGCAACCGTGGGGTGGCAGCCCGGCGAGCCGGTCGTTGGAACAACGCTCCCGAGGGGTTATGCGCCAGGGCGACTGTCCGCACATGCGTGAAGCCGCGGTCGAGGTAGTACCGCTGGAGCTTGCGGTTGGTCGTCCAAACATCCACCCGGAGCCAGCGGGCGCCGTCGGCATCCGCGCGGCTCCCCGCCCAATCGAGCAGCTCAGCGCCGAGCTCGCGACCGGCGTAGGCACGCGCGACCGTCAGCTTGTGGGCGTAGAGCGCCGGCTCCGCCGCTTCCTCGGGAGTCCACAAGTCAGGGTTGGCCCAACGATCAATGGTGATGGTCGCGACCGGCGTGTCGTCGTCCCAAACGATGAAGGTCTCTCTGGCACGGACGTTGCGCAGCATGCCCGCAGCCATCAGGTCCTCGGTAGGCCATGGTCTCGTCCACTGATCGATGCCGCAGGAGGCCAGCCAACGGGATGCTTCGTCGCGGAAGGCGATGAGCAGGCCGAGGTCATCGGGTGTCGCCGGCGCGATGATCATCATGGGACGCCCCGCTCGTACAGCGCCTCCAAATGGCCCAACTCGTACATCAAGCGGTTGCGGTCACCAGCGAACACGGTTTCGGTGAGACGCACCGGCCGGCGCTTGGTGTAGGCGGTACGGGCGTACACCAAGACCGGCACGCCCGTGCCGAGGTCCAGCGTGCTGGCCTCGTCCGGAGTGGCCATGCGCGTGGTGATCTCATCGACGTGACCGACTTCGATGTAGCCGTGGTCGCCCAGGACT
>WNGF01004473.1_pt1 | contig 46771 bp, 51 predicted proteins | sample 5400641 | NCBI WGS metagenome assembly WNGF01 (sample SAMN13153371, study PRJNA577476) | soil metagenome | isolation source: 80 cm soil or saprolite under grassland replicate 2 | place: USA:California | collected 2016-06-15 | reverse complement strand
GGAGCAGCCCCAACCAACTGATCGCCGCGACAGCGACGACGCCATAGAGAGGTGAGCGACGCTCAACACCACCGACCGAAACGGAGGAACCGATCGCCCGACCGCCTTGACACCCGGCCCTCCTTCATAGAGAGGGGGCTCACGGGGAACCAGGGGTTCCCCCGTGTTACTCGAGGCGATACACGGGGACGAGGCTCTTCTCGGCTTCGTTCTCGATGCGGGCGACGACGTCGACGTACGGCTCCAGGCCCGAGCCGTGCAGCTTTGCCTTCAGCAGCTCGTCGACCTGGTAGAGGCCGGCTGAGTTGTTCATCTTGATCTCGACCGAGACGGCGCGCTCGTCGCCCTCGGAGATGACCACCTCGTCGATCGCCGCAGCGGAGATCGAATGGATCGAGACCCGGCCGCGCTCGAACGGAATCCGCGATCGGCCCTCCTCGATGTCGAGCGCGTCGGCGACGCGGACGATCCCGGCCTCGAGCGTCAGCGGATGGCCCGACTCGCGGTGCGACGTGATCGCCTGCAGCACCTCCGAGACGACGACGGTCAGCTCCGGCTCTTCGTAGAGCCCCTCGAGTAGTTCCCGGGCCTTCGGCTCGGCGAGGAAGAGGCTCCAGTCCTCGTGCCGGTCGCGGTGGACGGCCATGCCGATGCAGTGCAGCAGCGCGCCGAGCAGGACGACAACCTCGGCGTCCTCCTGCTTCAGGTCGTAGTCGGCCACCATCGCGGGCTCGACGCCGCGCTTCGCCAGCAGCCGCAGGAACCGGAGCGCGATGTTGGCCACGATCTGGATATGCACCCACGAGTGGTCGTTGATCCCGAGCCGCTTGACGGCGTTCACGTTCGCGACGTGCCACCACGCCTTCAAGCCGTCGTCCGCGTTCACGCGCTCGATCAGCGTCCGCAGCTTGCGGCTGCGCTGCGCCGGCACCTTGATCCGCATCTGGGCGGTCGCTTCGGCCGGCGAGAGGCGGGCTTCGCGCTCGGCCTCTTCGGACGCCGGCTCGTCGATCCGCTCGCGGAGCTCCTTGTCGAGCTGCGACACAGCTTGGCGAGGGTACTACGATTCGTTTGATGCGCACGATGGGCGACGTCCACGACTCGGGCTGCTGCTCGGTCGCCGCGTGCGCCGAGATCCTCGGGGCCAAGTGGACGGCGGTCCTCGTCCACGACCTCTCGGAGGGGCCACGCCGCTTCTCCGAGCTCGAGCACTCCTGCCGCGGGATCAGCCCGCGGACGCTCTCGGAACGGCTGCGCGCGCTGGAGCAGGAGGGGATCCTCGTCCGGCGGAGCTACGCGGAGTCGCCGCCGCGGGTGGAGTACGCGCTGACCGAGAAGGGCGATTGCCTGCTGCCGATCATCGAGGAGATGCGGCGCTTCGGCCACGCCTGGCTCGTCGCCGGCGAACCACTGCTACGGCTCTAGCTCGGCAAGGCTTCCGTAGAGCGCCTTCGCGGTCTCGAGCCCGAGCGGCACGTACTCGGCGAGGAGCCGCTCGTTCGGCGAGTGGATGTTGCTCTCCGGCAGGCCGAGCCCGGTGATGATCGTCGGGATGCCCTTGTCCGCCAGCGCCGGCACGATCGGCAGCGTTCCTCCGGAGCGGACGAGCAAGGGCCGGCGGCCGAAGGTCTTCTCGAACGCGCCGAGCGCCAGCTGGACAGCAGGCGCGTCGGGCGGGACGAGGCCGGGCGGGCTCGACGCGAGGCGGGTCAGCTCGAGCTCAGCGCCTTCCGTCAGCGCCTCGCGGAGGAGGCGCTCGACGGCGGCGGCGATCGTGTCGACGTCCTGACCCGGCGCCAGGCGGATCGAGAGATTGGCCTCGGCGACGACCGGCAGGACGGTCTTCTGCAGGACCGGCGAGCCACCCGCGATGCCGTTCACGTCCAGCGACGGCTCCGCGGTTGTGCGCAGGTAGAACTCCTCGGCGGCGCGAGAGTACGTGGGGCGCGCCCCGGCCTCGGAGAGAAGCTGCTCGCCGGGAACGAGCTCGGCCCAGCCCGCGATCTCCTCGTCGGACGGGGGAACGATGCCTTCGCGGAACGGCTCGGGCAGCGTGCCGTCCCGCGCCTGGACCGTCGCGAGGATCTCGTTCAGCACGTGCAGCGCGTTCAGCGCAGCGCCTCCGTAGAGGCCCGAATGCAGATCGCGCGTGCCGGTGCGGACGACCAGATGGAAATAGACGAGCCCGCGCGTGCCGACGTTGAACTCGGGCACGCCGCGGGTGGTCATGAAGCTGTCGAAGATGACGGCCGCGTCCGCTCCGCGCTCGTCGGCGGCGAGAAAGTCGACGATCTGGTCACCGCCGCTCTCCTCCTCGGCGTCGCAGGCGACGCGGATGTTCACCGGCAGGTCTCCCGCCGCGGCCAGCTCCGCGGCGGCCTTGAGCAGGACGTAGAGCTGACCCTTGTCGTCGGCGACTCCGCGCCCGTAGAGCCAGCCGTCGCGCTCCTCCAGCGTGAAGGGGTCGGACTCCCAGAGCTCGAGCGGATCGGGCGGCTGCACGTCGACGTGGCCGTAGACGAGCACCGTCGGCCCCGCGCCGTTCGAAGCCGGCACGTCGCCCAGGATCAGCGGTTGCGTGTCGGTGGGGACGACCTCGGCTTCCCCGCCCGAACCGCGCACGAACGCGGCCAGCCACTCGGCCGCCGCCCGCACGTCGTCGGCATGCGCCGGGTCGGCGCTGACGCTCGGAATGCGGATCAGCTCCGCGAGCTCGTCGAACCAGGCCTCGCCCACGGCCGGCGAGTTTATGCGCTACGCGACGTCTCTGAGGGCAACCGCGTCAGCCATTGCCCGCAGCTTCTTCAGGCTCTGGTTCTCGATCTGGCGGATCCGCTCACGCGTCACGTTGAACGCGCGGCCGACCTCGTCGAGCGTGCAGGGATGCTCGCCGTTGAGCCCGTAGCGCAGCTCGAGCACACGCCGCTCGCGGAGGCTCAGCGTCGAGAGCACCCGCGTCAGCGTCGCCTTGCGCAGCTCGACCTCGGCGGCCTCCTCCGGCAGCGGCTCGGTCTCGTCAGTGAGGAAGTGCCCGAACTCCGACTCCTCCTCGTCACCGACCGGCTTCTCGAGCGAGACCGGCGCCTGCGAGCTGCGGCGGATCTGCTCCACCTCGTCGGTCGAGAGCTCGGCGTCGCGACCGATCTCGACGGAGGTCGGCTCGCGACCCAGCTCGGCCCGCAGCTTGCGCTCCGAGCGGACGATCTTGTTCAGCTTCTCGACGATGTGTACCGGCATCCGGATCGTGCGGCCCTTGTCCGCGAGAGCGCGGGCGACCGCCTGGCGGATCCACCAGGTCGCGTACGTCGAGAACTTGAATCCCTTGCGGTGGTCGAACTTCTCGGCCGCGCGCACCAGCCCGATCGTCCCCTCCTGGATCAAATCGAGGAACGGCAGGCCCTGGTTGCGGTAGCGCTTGGCGATCGAGACGACGAGGCGCAGGTTGGCCTCGACCATCTCCTGCTTCGCGCGGTGCTCGCCGCGCTCGATCCGCTTCGCGAGCTCGACCTCCTGGGCGGCCGTCAGCAGCTCGACCTTCCCGATGTCCTTGAGGAAGAGCTGGAGCGAGTCGGTGCTGATCTCGCGCGCCGCGGTCGCAGGCTCGCCCTCCTCCTCCCTGCCCGGGCTGTTGACGACCTCGATCTGCAGCTCCTCGAGCGCGTGGTAGAAGTCGTCCATCTGCGCGGCTTCGAGCTCGAGCTCTCCGAGCGCGAGCGCAATCTCCTCAGTGCTGAGCGAGCCGGACTCCCGCCCGGCCTCGAGCAGCGCCTTCGCTTCCTCCGTGTCGAGCAGTTCCGCGATGCTCGCCGGCTTGACCCTCTCCCCCTGCTCCTTCACTACGGTTCCTCCCTGGGCTGGTGACAGTCCGCACGGCGGCCTTGCGGATGCGGCACTCTCTCATGTGGCTCGGACGGACGCCATAGGCCAAACGGCTCATCTTTCGGTCAGCGGGTCCCAGCCTTTTCGAGCACCTGCAGGTACAGCGTAGCCTGCTTTCCGAGCACGGTTCGGGGCGCCTCCGCGCGGGCGAGGAGGAGCTCCTTGCGCGCCTGTCGCACCTGCCCCATCCAGACGAGGAGGAGGCCGAGGTGGAAGCGGACGGTTTGCGCTCGCGGGAAGACGCGCACGAGGGGGCCGAGGCGGGAGAACGCACGCGAAGGGTCGTCCTTGTCGAAGAGCCCGACCCCGGCGGCGACTCGGGCCTCCGGATCGTTCGGAGCTGCGGTTGCCGCGGCCGCGAATTGCTTCTCGGCCGAGCGCGGGCGGTCGAGCCGCTGCAGGGCGACGCCGTAGAGGATCTTGGCGCGCGCACCGCCGGTCTCGGCCGCGCGAGCGAGCGCCTTGACCTGACGCGCGGGACCGAGCGCCCGGATGCGGGCCGGCGGCTCGAACGAGGGCACGAAAACCGGCAGGCCCGGCGCGAAGCGTGGATGGAGCAGGTCTCCGGCACGGACGGCGTACAGCGAGTCCGGCTGGAGACTCTCGGCCGCACGCCACGCCCGTACCGCCTCGGGGTCGCGGTGCGACCAGTAGAGCGCCAGGCCCAGGTGGAGCGCGACGAGCCCGCTGCGGGGATGCTCTGCCGCGAGCGCCTGCAGCCGGCGCACGGTCCCGCTCGGCCAGGAGGCGACCGCCGCGCCGACCTCCGCCTCGAGCGAGTCGTAGCGCGCGAAGATCGCCTCGGCCCGCTTCTCGTCGTGGTCGCGATCGTAGACGGTCTCCGCCCGCTCGAGCGCGCGGGCCTCAGGATCGCTGCGGACGCCGAGATCCAGCGCGAGCGGCGGCGAGCCGGGGCGCGGCTCCACCTTCGGCACGTCGCTGCGCGTCGCCAGAACGCCGATCACGACGACGCCCGAGGCGAGGACGGCCGCAAGAGCGACGAGGACGAAATTGCGCGCGCGAGGGCTCACGACTCCACAGAAGCTAGCCGCGGCGGGACCGCCGGGTCGCTATACAATCGAAAGCGATGCGCTCCTACCGCGACCTGCTCCAAGCGGCCAAGGCCGAGATCGACGAGGCCGACGCCACGCGCGTCCAGAAGCTGCTCGACGAGGGCGCGCTTCTCGTCGACGTGCGCGAGCGCGACGAGTGGGAGCAGGGCCGGATCCCCGGCGCGGTGCACGTGCCGCGGGGCAACCTGGAATCCCGGATCGAGCAGGCGGCCCCAGACCGCTCGCGCCCGGTGGTCCTCTACTGCGCCGCCGGCAACCGCTCGGCCTTCGCCGCGAAGACACTCGCCGAGCTCGGCTACGAACGCCCGGTCTCGCTGGCCGGCGGCTACACCGATTGGCAGCGAAACGGCCTCCCGACCGAGCTTCCGCGCACGCTCGGCCCGGCGCGGCAGACGCGGTACAGCAGGCACCTCCTGATCCCGGAGGTCGGCGAGGAGGGCCAGCTGCAGCTACTCGACTCGCGGATCCTGCTCGTCGGCGCGGGCGGGCTGGGCTCGCCGGCCTCCCTCTACCTGGCTGCGGCGGGCGTCGGTCGGCTCGGGATCGTTGACGCGGACGTCGTGGACGAAACGAACCTCCAGCGCCAGATCGCTCACTCGACCGACTCGCTGGGCGAGCCGAAGACGGACTCGGCGCGGCGGCGGATCGAGGCGCTCAACCCGGACGTCGAGGTCGTCCCCTTCCGCGAGCGGCTCACTTCCGACACGGTCGAACGGATCCTCGAGCCCGGCTGGGACGTGATCGTCGACGGCGCCGACAACTTCCCGACCCGCTATCTGATCAACGACGCCTCCGTCTGGCACGACACCCCCGTCGTGCACGGGTCGATCTTCCGCTTCGAGGGACAGGTCACCGTCTTCAAGCCCGGCTCGGGCCCGTGCTATCGCTGCCTGTTCCCGCAGCCGCCCCCGCCGGAGCTCGCGCCGAGCTGCGCCGAGGGAGGAGTGCTCGGCGTGCTGCCGGGCGTGATCGGCTCGATTCAGGCGTCCGAGGCGCTCAAGCTCGTGCTCGGGATCGGCGACCCGCTCGTCGGGCGGCTCCTGCTCTACGACGCGCTCTCGGGCGAGTTCCAGGAGATGCAGCTCCGCCGCGACCCCGCCTGCCCGGTCTGCGGCGAGTCGCCGACGATCACCGAGTACATCGACTACGTCGAGTTCTGCCAGGGGGTCGGACATTGAGCGTCACTCGCCTCCGGCTCGCTCCCGTGGGGGAAACGAGCGTTTCCCCCACGTGCCCCCTTCAAGAGTGGCTGGGGGAACCTCCCGGTTCCCCCAGCGAAGGCGCCCCCTCCCCCGCTCATACGGCAGAGGCTGCCCTATGAGCCGCGTCCGCATCCCGCCGACACTGCGCACCGAGACCGAGGGCGCGCGCGAGGTCGAGGCGCGGGGCGGCACGGTGCGCGAGCTGCTCGACGACCTGATGGGACGCTTTCCCGCCCTGCGCGGGCAGCTGCTCGCAGCGGACGAGCTCGCGCCGTTCGTGAACGTCTACGTCGAGGGAGAGGACGTGCGCACGAAAGACGGGCTGGAGACGCCGGTCGACGACGGCTCGACCGTCATTCTGCTTCCGGCAATGGCCGGCGGCTAATGCGAGAGTCGACGGTTCGGGAGCTCTACGAGCTCTGGGCCGGCGACTCAGAGCTGCGAGACACCCTGCAACGCAGTCTCGACCCGCGGGGCATGGACTCACTCTTCGAATCGTTCTCCGAGCTCGGTCCTCAGCCCCGGCAGCTCGTCGTCGACGTCGGCGCGCGCGATGCGAGCTACGCGATTCGGCTGGTGCGTGAGCACGGCCTGCGGGCGGTCGCGCTCGACCCGGTGCCGTTGCACTGCGAGATCGCTCGCACCAAGATCGCCGAGGCACAGCTGGCCGAAGAGATCGAGGTCGTCGAGGCGGCTGTCGAGTCGATGCCCTTCGCAGATGCCTCGGTCGACTGGCTCTGGTGCCGCGACGTGCTCGTGCACGTCGACGCGCGGCGCGCCCTCGCCGAATGTGCGCGTGTCCTCCAGTCCGGCGGCGCGCTGCTCGCCTACGTAACGCTCTCAACCGAGCGGCTGGAGCCACGCGAACGGGCGGAGCTCGTCGAGCGCTACGGCGAAGCGGCGGTCGCGGCAGCCCGAGGCGGCCTCCTGTGGGGCATCTACCAACTGCTCGGAAAGCTCTGCCCGACCGTCTACGTGTGGGATCGTCGTGCCTAGCGCAGCCGCGCAGAGCCTTCTCGAGCTCGTCGGCAGCACGCCGCTCGTCGAGCTGCCGCGGCTGAGCCCGAGGCCGTCGGTCAGGCTCTACGCCAAGCTCGAGGGACAGAACCCGACGGGGTCGATCAAGGACCGCGTCGCGCTCGCCATGGTCGAGGAGGCCGAGCGGGCGGGCCGGCTTGAACCGGGCCAAGAGCTGCTCGAGCCGACGAGCGGCAACACGGGCATCTCCCTCGCCCTCGTCGCGCGCCTTAAGGGCTACCGCCTGACTTGCGTGCTGCCGGACAACGTCACGGAGGAGCGGAGGCGCCTCCTGCGCCTGTACGGAGCGGAGATCGTCGAGTCGCCGGGCGCCGAGGGCACGAACGGCGCCGTCCGGGCGGCGGTCGAGCTGGCCGAGCGCGAGCCGCGCTTCCACATGCTCTTCCAGTACGCGAACGAGGCGAACCCGGCCGCCCACTACGGAGGTACGGGGACGGAGATCACTGCGGCGCTAGACCGGGTCGACGTCCTCGTCGCCGGGCTCGGCACCGGCGGGACGCTGATGGGCGCCGGGGCGCGCCTGCGCGAGGCCTTCCCGGACGTCGTCGTCGCCGCGGCGGAGCCCCTCCCTGGCGACCCCGTCATGGGCCTGCGCTCGCTCGAGGAGGGCTACGTGCCCCCGATCCTCGACGTCTCGAGGCTCGACCGGAAGCTGCTCGTCTCGAACGCGGAGGCCGTCGCCGCCGTGCGCGAGCTGCTCCAGCGCGAGGGGATCTTCGCGGGCGTCTCCTCCGGCGCCGTGGTTCACGTGGCCCGCAAGCTCGCGGCCGAGCTGGACGACGGGGTCGTGGTCGCGGTGCTCGCCGACGGCGGCTGGAAGTACCTGTCCGCGGGCTTCTGGGACGCCCAGGAGCACGCAGAGGCGGAGCTGGAGGAAGCCGTCTGGTGGTGATCCCCGCGGCGATCCGCGCCGAGTTGCGGAGGCATGCCGAGGCCGAGGCGCCGAACGAGGCCTGCGGCCTGCTCGCGTTCCGCGACGGAGTGGCCGAGCGCTACATCCCCGCCCGCAACGGCGCCGCGAGCCCGTACCGGTTCGAGCTCGAGACCGAGCCGGAGAACTGGTTCCTGGAGGACGAGGGCTACGAGCTGGCGGTCTTCCACTCGCACCCGACGCCGTCCAATCGGCCGTCGCGCACGGATATCAAGAACGTCGGCCTGTGGGCGGGCCGGCCCTACTTGATCCTGTCGCTCGAAACGAACGAGCTCGCCGCCTGGCAGATCACAGAAAGCGTGGAACGGCTTCCCCTGAGCTCCTGACCGGTCAGTTCAGACGGATGCGCCGGCAAAGCCGGCGCATCCTGACGACGGCACCGCAAGCGGTGCCTCGGCGGCGAGCCCGTGGAACTTCCTCTCTCCTAGGTGGAGGTGAAGACGCCCTTCATGCCGGCCGCGGCGTGGCCGGGCACGGTGCAGAGGTAGCGGTGCTTGCCCTTCGTGAGCCTGACGATCAGGGTCGCGGTCTGGTTGTGACCGAGCAGCTTGGTCTTCTTCCCGGCGATCTTGAAGTCGTGCCTGAGGCTGCCCTTGTTGATGATCTTGAAGATCGTCCGGCCGTGCGGCGCACTCCTCCGCGAAAGCACGAACCTGAAGGTGTCCTTCGCCGTCACCCGGACCGTTGTTGCGGTGCTGCTCGCGCCGGCGAACGGCGTGAGCGCGAAGTAGGCCGCCGCAGCCACGGCGGCCGCAATGAGGACGGAAACGATGCGCTTCATAAGGCTCCTTAGCGGTTGCTGACCCCGTCGCGCTTCACGATACCTCTTTCAAACGGGCCTGCTCGGGCTCGTGCGGGAGGAGCTCCACCTCCAGCCGCTCGATCCGAGAGCCTTCGACGTCGAGCACCTTGAAGCGCGTGCCGTCGTGCTCCACCTCGTCGCCCCGCTCCGGCGCCCGGCCGAGCAGGCCGAAGACGAAGCCGCCGACCGTGTGGTAGTCCTCGATCGGCAGCGAGCGGTCGAACTGCTCGTTGAAGTCGTCGATCGGGAACGTTCCGTCGATCCGCATCCGCCCATCGGGCAGGCGCTCGACCGACTCGTCCGGAAGGTCGAATTCGTCCTCGATCTCGCCGACGATCTCCTCGAGCAGGTCCTCCAGCGTGACGATCCCGACCATCGTCCCGTACTCGTCCACCACGATCGCCATGTGCTGGTTTGCGCGGCGGAACTCGGCGAGCATCGCCGCCAGGTCCTTCGTCTCGGGCACGAACGGCGCCGGGCGGACGATCTCGGCAACGCGGACGTTCGCCAGCCCCTGGTCATTCATGGCCGAGAAGAGGTCACGCACGTGCAGGATCCCGACCACCTCCTCGAGCGAGCCGCGGTAGACCGGATAACGGGTGAACGGCGACTCGATGACGGCGGCGAGGCACTCCTCGGGCGGCAGGTCGACCGAGAGCGCGACTACGTCCGGTCTCGCGACCATGACGTCGGCGACCTCTTTGTCTGCGAAGTCGAAGACCTTGTAGAGCATCTCCTCCTCCGCTTCCTGGATCATCCCCGTGTCCTCGGCCTGGGCCACGATCATGCGAATATCCTCTTCGGTGTGGGCGACCACGCCGGCCGGCGCAGGTTCGATTCCGAAGAGGCGTGTGAAGGCGTTTGCCGAGGACTGGAGGAACCACACGACCGGATACGTGACGACGTAGACCGCCTCGATCGGTAGCGCGACCCACAGCGCCGTCTGCTCGTTCTTGCTCAACGAGATCGCCTTCGGCACGAGCTCGCCGAGCGTGACGTGCATATACGTCACGAAGGCGAACGCGAGAACGAAAGCGACAGTGCTCGAGAGGATCGGGTCGTCGAGCCAGTGCTCGACGATCGGCTCGCCAACGGCACCGAGTGCGATCGAGAACGCGGTGATCCCGAGCTGAACGGTGCCGATGAAGCGCACCGGGCTGTCCATGATCCGGAGCGCCATCCTGGCCCGGCGGTTTCCGTGGTCCGCAAGCTCGGTCAGCCGCGTCCGCCGCGCCGTGACCAGCGCGTACTCGGCCGCGACGAAGAACGCGTTTCCCGCGACGAGCAGGAGAACCGCGAGAAGCTGGAGGAAGATCACGCCCCGCTCTCCGGGGCGCGGGTACTAGGCGGGTTTTCGTCGTCCAAGATCTACATTCCAGTATAGGTCAGCCTTCTGCCGTCTCCTTGCCGCGCGGCGCCGCCCGCCAAACGGAGCCGCTCCAGGTGCGCCAGCGTCTCGGCGAGCGCGAACCGGCGCCCGCTCGCGTCCAGGTCGTCGCCGAAGAGCACATGTGAGACTTCGTACGCGGTTCGCGGCTCGGAGCCGAGCGCCGCGTGCGTCTGCTCCAGCCGCCGTTCGTGGTGCTCGAGAAGCTCGTTCGCGCGCGCGACCGGATCGGTGACGGGCTCGCCGTGGCCCGGCAGCGCCAGCCGCGGCGCGAGCTCGATCGTGCGGACGAGCGAGGCCAGGTAGTCGCCGAGCGGGTCCGGCCGGGACTCCGGGTAGAGGCCGACGTTGGGCGTGATCGAGCCGAGCAAGTGGTCTCCGCTGACGAGCACGCCGTCGCGCAGCAGGCAGAGATGCCCGTCCGCGTGGCCGGGCAGCTCGAGCACCTCCCAACCGTCGAACCGGTCACCTTCGCGGAGCGGCTGCGGATCGCGCGCGAAGCGGATGAACGGCCCGAAGGTGCGTTCCTCGTGCCGTAGCTCGGCCGCGACCGGCTCCGGCAGGCCGTGGACGCGCAGGAAGTCCACGAGCCGCTCCGACCAGTCCGCGCTGCCCCAGACGCGCTCGCACTGCTCGTAGTCGCTCTCGCCCTGGAGCACCTGGGCGCCTGTGACCGCCCGCGCGTCCTCGCCGCCGCCGGCGTGGTCGGGATGGAAGTGGGTGACGACGATCCGAGCGATGGGCCCGTCGAGCGCCTCGAGCAGCCGCGCCCAGCGCGCCTCGGCGTCGGGCAAGCCGAGGCCTGTGTCGACCAGCGTCCAGCCGTCCGGACCCGGGAGCAGGTAGCAGTGGACGTGCCGCACACCCAGGGGGAGCGGGAAGGTCAGGCGCCGGATGCCTTCGGGCAGCTCGGCCACGAGAGCGAGTTTCGCATCCGAAACTAAGGTGGAACGGTGACCTTCGTCGTCCGCCGGCGCGACCCCGCGGTAGCCGCGCAGGAGTTCAGGCTTCTGCAGGTTCTCGCGCGGAGAGGGCTGCCCGTGCCGGCCCCCCGCGCCGTCGAGGGGTCGGGCATCGTGGTCGATTACGTCGAGAGCGAGCCGCCGCCCGACGCGCTCGCACAGCCACTGGCGAGAGCGCTGGCGCTGCTCCACACCGCCGGGATCCCCCTCGCGGAGGTGTCCTTCCTGCCGAAGCAGAAGGAACGAGCCGCGGCCCTCGTCGGGGTGCGAGCGCCGGCCGCGAACGAAGCCGTGCTCCTGCACGGAGACTTCTGGCCCGGGAACTGCCTATGGCGGAGCGCGGACGTGGCCGCGATCGTCGACTGGGAGGACGCTGCGACCGGCGATCCCCTCGCCGACGTCGGCAACTGCCGGCTCGAGCTCTTGTGGGCCTCCGGTCAGCAGGCCGTCGACGCGTTCACCGAGGAATATGCAGCCGCACGGCCCGGCATCGACCTCGGCGCACTGGCCTACTGGGACCTGTACGCGTGCCTCCGGCTCGGGCCGGACATCGATCGCTGGGGCTTCGACCGCGACGCGGCGAGGCGGATGCACGAGCAGCTCGAGGCCTTCAGGTCCGACGCCGAGCGACGCGCCGGGCGCGGCTGAGCGCCGCTACTCCGACTGTGGCCCGAGCGTCAGGTCGACGTGCGCGGGGCCTGGGTCCTCGTACAGCGTCATTGGCGGGAACGTAAAGGCCGCGGTTCCCGTCCCGTCGACGTCCAGCTGGCCGCAGACGAGCGGGCCGGCGATGAAGGCGCTACCGCCGTGCACGTGGCATGTATGGACGCTGTAGAAGGCCGCCTGGAACGCGCCGTCGGCGAAGTTGAGGTCGTACGTGCACGAGGTCACGCACTTGTCGCCGACGATGAACCAGGCACCGTTCGTGTTCGGATCCCGGTTCGGCTGGTTCGTGCCGATCGGCGCAGCGGCGCAGTTGACGCCGAGCGTTCCGCCCGCGCACCACGTCTCGCCGCTGAGCTTGGCCTGCACCGGCGCGGAGAAGAAGACCGTTCCCTTGCCGTAGTAGTGGACCGGCGTCTGGGCCGACTTCGAGTTGTCCTCACCGCTGTCGAAGAAGATGACGCCGTTGATGGTCAGCTTCTTCTGGGCGGCGTTCCAGGAGAGCTCGCCGATGTTGCCGTTGGCGTCCCGAGCGCGGCAGATGTAGCTCGTGCTCGGCGTAATGTCGGCGGACCCGTTCATGGCGCCGCCGCTGTAGGTGCCGTTGTCGTCGAAGACCGGCGGTGTCCCCGCGGACTCGCCGCTCTGCAACAGGCTCGCGTCACATGGGTGCAGCGGGCCGGGCGCCGCCTTCGCGTACTCCGCCGCCCAGTTGAACACCGGCCTGGCCGGGATCTCCGGTGTGCTGCCGATCGTGTTCGCGTAGACCTGCGTGGCGTTGCTGCAGGGAAGGAAGCTGCCGACCGATCCGAGCCGGCAGCCGCCGCCCACCTGAGCGGTCTGAATCGGTGAAAGAAGGGTCCCGACGCTGTTGGTCGGCTGCAGCATGACAAGCTGGCCCTCGATGTTGCCGATGGACGCGATCGTCCAGACGTTGCTCGCCAGCGTCCCGGACCAGGTGACTGTGCCTGTCGAGAACGTGGTCGTCCTGGAAGGGAGGTAGTCGGAGTCGGACGCGTCGTTGCCCCCGCCGGACTGCTGCGTCGTCCCGTTGAAGAGCGCCGACAGGGCGTTGCTGATCCCGGATTCCGCGAGAGCGTAGGCGCTGTTGCTCGCGCTCGACCGGCTCGCGGTGCGCGCGCCCGAGGTCGAGTACTCGACCATGCCGGCGAGGACGATCACCAGGACAACCATGATCCCGGTCGTCATGACGAGCGTCATTCCCTGCTCGTCGCCCAGGCGCACGGGGCGCCGCCGCTTAGGCGCAATGCGTTGCCGCATGTCGACACACACCATCGGCCTCTGGCAGCACGGCGCCTATCCCCACGGCGAGGGATGCCTAGTTGCGAACGTATGTTCTACACTTCGGGCCATGCGCGCGGGGTACCGGGAGGAGCCGTGCAAGGTCGCCCTCAACCGCGTAAAGGGGATGGCCTTCAAGTGGTCGCTGAACCCGTACATGGGCTGCGTCCACCGCTGCACGTTTTGCTACGTCCGGGCCTTCGAGCTGCGTGCCGACCGGCCGTTCGACGACCGCTACGGCACCTCGATCCGCGTGAAGACGAACGTCGCCGACGTGCTCCGGCGCGAGTTGGCGAGGCCGAGCTGGGAGCGCGAGTCCGTCGCGATCGGCGCCGCGACCGACCCGTACCAGCCGGCGGAAGGACGCTACCGGCTCACGCGCGCGTGCCTCGAGGCGCTCCGCGACGCCTCGAGTCCGTTCAGCATCATCACCCGCGCGCCGCTGATCGTCCGCGACGTCGACATCCTCGCCGAGGCTGCGCGGCGGGCTTCGGTCTCGGTCACGTTCTCGGTGCCGACGGTGGACGACGAGGTGTGGCGCCGCACCGAGCCCGGAACCGCCCATCCGCGCCAGCGGCTGCGGGCCCTGAGGACACTCGTGGACGCGGGCATCAAGGCGAGTGTCGGCATGGCCCCGATCCTGCCCGGCATCTCGGATCGGCCGGACCAGCTCGAGGAGGTCGTCCGCGCAGCGCGTGAGGCCGGCGCCTGCGGCGTCTGGTCGAACCTGCTCTTCCTGCGCCCGGGGACGCGCGAGCACTTCCTCGAGGCGCTCGCCCGCGACTACCCCGAGCAGCTCGACCACTACGAGCGGCTCTATGCGCGCCGCGCCTACCTAGGAAGCGAACAGGTCAAGCCGGTGCGGGAGCAGGTGAGCGCGATGGTGAAGGAGCACGGCATCCGCGACCGCCGCCGCGTACGCCTGGAGCCCGAGCAGCCGGTGATCGCGGAGCAGCTTGCGCTGGCCCTGTAGGGGAATGGGCCGAGCCCGCAGGCCCGGCCCATTCACCTCCTACCGGTCTAGGGGTCGCTCGCCGTGATCGTGATGTAGGGCGAGCCGAAGCCCGCGAACGTGAGCGTGTACGTGAAGGTCTCCAGGACCAGCGTTCCGGGCCGGGGATTTGCAACGCGCGTGACCGTCCGCAAGCAAAAACTCGCATTGTGCGTGAAAAAAATCGCTGTTTCCACACAATTCGGGGCCGTCAGCCGGCGGAAGACACTCGCTCGGAGTTTCAGCGATTTGGGGGCACCCCCAGGACGCTTGGTCGGGGTGCCCCGACAACAGAGATGCCGCCGTGGGACGAAACAATCGCTCGTCGCACTTCGGTTTTCGTCGTACGGCGGTATAGGCGTTTCCCGACTCATCACCCGCGGGCCGCTGATCGTCCGCGACGTCGACGTCCTCGCCCAGGCTGCGCGGCGGGCTTCGGTCTCGGTCACGTTCTCGGTGCCGACGGTGGACGACGAGGTCTGGCGCCGCACCGAGCCCGGAACCCCCCATCCGCGCCAGCGGCTGCGTGCTCTGAAGACGCTGGTCGACGCGGGGATCAAGGCGAGCGTGGGGATGGCACCGATCCTGTCGGGGATCTCTTCTAAGCCGTCCCAGCTAGCTGAAGTCGTGAAAGCGGCGCGCGAAGCGGGCGCGTGCGGCGTTTGGACGAACCTGCTCTTCCTGCGACCTGGAACGCGCGAGCACTTTCTCGAAACGCTTGCACGCGACTGGCCGGAAGAGCTCGACCGCTACGAGCGGCTCTACGCACGGCGGGCCTACCTCGGGAAGGATCAGACGAAGCCGGTGCGAGATCAGGCGCGGAGCTCGCGAAGGAACACGGAATCCGAGACCGCCGCCGCCTCCGGCTGGAGCCCGAGCCGCCCGTAATCGCGGAGCAGTTGGCGCTGGCCTTGTAACTCACGTGGGTTAAGTTCGTCCGATGAAGACGCGCTTCGTTGTTCTGGGCGCGGGCTTCGGCGGTCTCGAGCTCGCGACTCTCTTGTCCGAAGCGCTCGGCAGCGACGCCGGCATTACGCTCATCGACGAGACCGACGCCTTCGTCTTCGGCTACTCGAAGCTCGACGTGATGTTCGGGCGCGAGACGCCCGATGAGGTCCGCTTGCCTTACGCCGATTTCGTCAAGCCTGGTGTCCGCTTCCTGCGCGAGACGATCACCGCGATCGATCCCGAGGCGCGGCGGGTGACGACCAACAAGGCGGTCCACGAGGCGGACGTCCTCGTCGTCGCACTCGGCGCCGACTACGACTTCGATGCGACGCCCGGGCTGGCCGAGGGCGGGAACGAGTTCTACTCCGTCCGCGGCGCCGAGCGGTTGAGAGAAATGCTGCCCTCCTTCACCCGCGGCCGGGCGATTGTCGGCGTCTGCGGGGCGCCGTTCAAGTGCCCGCCGGCGCCGAGCGAGGCGGCGTTGCTGCTGCACGACTATCTCTCGCAGCGAGGCCTTCGCGACGAGTGCCAGATCTCGCTCGTGATGCCGTTCGGGTCGCCGGTTCCTCCGTCGCCGGACACTTCAGCTGCGCTTCTCACAGCATTCGCCGAGCGCGGCATCGAGTTCGTCCCCGAACGCCGGGTGAGCTCGCTCGACCCGGCGCGCGGCGTCGCCGTGCTCGATGACGGCGCGGAGCTGCCGTACGACCTTTTCCTCGGCGTCCCGAAGCACCGCGCGCCCGACGTGGTCCTCGAGAGCGGGATGGCCAAAGACGGCTACATACCCGTCGATTCACGAACGCTCGAAACGCGTTTCGCGGACGTGTACGCCGTCGGGGACGTCGCGACCGTCGGTGTACCGAAGGCGGGCGTGTTCTCGGAGGGTGCGGCCCGCATCGTCGCCGCATCACTGATCGCGCAGCTTCAGGGAGGTGATCAGCCGCCGGCGTATGACGGGCGCGGTGCCTGCTACGTCGAGTTCGGAGCCGGCCGCGTCGGCCGGGTCGACGTCGACTTCCTCTCGGGGCCAAAGCCGACGGGTACGTTCCAGGAGCCGTCAGGCGTCCTCGTCGCCGAAAAGCAGCAGTTCGGGGCGAGCCGCCGCGCCCGCTGGTTCAACCGCTGACCTTGGAGCAGAAGTAGGCGTTTTCCGACGGGCGCCCTACAATCGGCTTGCTGTGGCAGAACAGTCCGACGAGCCGCCGAACAACGGAGAGATCACGTGCCTGATCGTGGACGACCACGAGGTCGTGCGCGAAGGGCTGCGTCTCTCGCTCTCGCGCGCTCCGCACATCCGGGTCGTGGGTGAGGCGGCCGACGGCGCGACCGCCGTGGCGATGGCCGAACGTCGCAAGCCCGACGTCGTGATCATGGACGTCCGGATGCCCGGAATGGACGGGCTCGAGGCGACCAAGCTCCTGACGCAGAAGGTGCCCGACGCGGCCGTGCTCATCTTCACGGCGTACAGCGAGCGAAGCCTCCTCGGCCGAGGCCTCGAGTCGGGGGCCAAGGGCTACATCCTCAAGGAGGCGCCGCACCAAACTCTGCTGCGGGCGATCGACAAGATCGTCGCCGGCGAAGGCTTCGTCGACCCGGCCCTGATGCCCGCGTTCCTCTCGGGCGACCGCGAGGAGATGCTGACCGGGCGCGAGCGCGAGATCCTGCAGCTGCTCGCCGACGGGATGTCGAACGCCGACGTCGCCGGCAAGCTCTTCATCAGCCAGGAGACGGTGAAGAGCCACGTTCGGCACATCCTCACCAAGCTCGAGGCAGACACGCGAACGCATGCCGTCGCGATTGCGCTTCGCGACGCGATCATCGACTAAGGCGGCGCTTGCGACGCCGTCCTCAGGACGCGCGGCTGAGGCACCGCTTGCGGTGCCGTTTCTGGAGGCCATGACGGCTTTGCCGGCATGGCCGCTTGAATCCCGTGCGTCCGTCTGAAATGACCGGTCGATCCGTTCGACGTTTCTTGGGGAGCGCTCCTAGGGCGGCGGCGCTGTTGACGGCCGCCGCCCTCGGTGCGGTCGTCGCGCTGATCGGCGTCGGGCTCGACTCGAGCGGGCTCGCGTTCGCCGGCGTCGTCGTGGCGATCGTCGGCGCGGCCGGCTTCGCGCTCCACCTGATCGTGACCGAGCGGCGCCGGCACGAGGTCGTCGAGGAGGAGCTTTCGGCCGAGTCGAGCTTCCTCGAGGCGCTGGTCGAGTCGATGCGGTCGATTGCCGCCACGCTCGACCCGGATGAGGTGCTCCAGCAAACGCGGCGCGAGGCGACGGACCTCTTCGGCGCGAACGCGACGCTCCTCTCCCCGGGGCAGGCGCCGGCCGCGGACGCCCAGGCGTTCCCGCTCCGGATCCGCGACGAAGACGTCGGCGCGCTCCAGCTCGTTCGCTCGCGGCCGCTCGACCGGGAGGAACAGGCACGCGCGGCTCTGCTGGCCGACTTCGCCTCCCGCACCGTCGAGAACGCGCGCCTGCTCGCCGAGGCGCAAATACGCGAGGCCGAGCGCGCGCGGCTGTCGAATCAGCTCGTGACCGCGGAGCAGGACGAGCGGCGCCGGCTCGCGCTCTTCCTGCACGACGGTCCGGTGCAGTCGCTGGCCGGAATCAGCCTGATGCTCGACGCCGTGATCGACTCGTTGCAGGGGAAGCGGCTCGACGAGGCCGACCGCGTGCTCCGCTCGGCGCTCGAGCGGCACCGCGACACGATCCGGTCTCTGCGGGACCTCTCCTTCAACATCGAGCCGGTCGTCCTGCGCGACCAGGGCTTCGGCCCCGCCGTGCGCACGTTCGCCGAGCAGGTCGGGATCGCGAACGAGATCCAGTTCGACCTCGACATCGATGGCGCAGACGGCCTCGCCGAGAACGCGCGCGTAGGGCTCTACCAGATCATCCGCGAGGCGGTGAACCTGGCGATCCGTCGCGGGCCCCCCGCTCGGATCTCGATCCGGGTGACCGACGCCGGCGACGGAGGCGTCGAGGCCGTGATCGCGGACGACGGAACCGGCGAGCGCCGCCGCGCCAGCTTCGAGGCGATCGAGGAGCGCGCCCGAACGCTGAGCGGGGCCCTCCACGTCGACGCCGGCGACGACGGCGGAACCGCAGTCCGCGTCGTCCTGCCTTCGTACACGGCCCGTCGTTAGCATCCCGTCCGATGGAGGACGGGCAGCCGCAGAACCGGACGCACCTGCGCTTCGTCTGGACCGCGAACGGCTACGAGCTGCGGGAGCGCGAAGGGGAGCCGCCGGCGGTTGGCGAGGAGGTCGAGGAAGACGAGCGGCGCATGCGCGTGACGAAGCTGGCGCCCTCCCCGCTTCCGGGCGACTCCCGCCGCTGCGCCTACCTGCAGCCGCTTACCTGACAGCGGCTTCGGCTGCGAGGCGCCCGAGGACGAGGGCGGCGGCGAGGCCACTGGCGTAGCCGCCCGTCGCGAAGCCGCCCACGTCGACGCCCGCGGCGAAGAGGCCGTCCATGCCCACGACGCGGGCGTTCTCGTCGACCCTGAGGCCGCCCTGCGTGTGCGTGACGGCGGCCGCGACGTGCAGGCGAAGCGCGCCGTCGTCCTCGACGACCGTTCCGCCGGCCTCGCGCAGCGCGACGACTCGCGGATCGTCGCGGCGCTCCGCGGGCACCACGTACCAGGCGGTGCCGCCGGGCTGTCTCGCGATTGCCTGGGCGAGGTCGCTTTCGTGCCAGGCGGGCGGGCCTGGGAAGAACTCCCGGCCGTTCTCGTCGATCACACGCGCCTCGCCGTCCCAGAGCTGCGAGAGGCGCACGTAGTCCGCCTCCTCGATCCGCGCCGGCGGCGCGGGCATGGCACGGCCGTAGAACTCGTTCGGGTCTCCGGCGAGCTCGGCGCCGCGGGCGCGCGCGAAGTCGAGTCCGTCGCCCTCGCTCCAGCGGTTGGCGCGCACGAGCAGACCGTGCTCGCGTGCGTATCGCGCCGCGAACCCGCCGGTCGCCAGCACCACCGGCCATGTCTGAGGGACAGTCCCTAGGACATGTCCGATTCGGACATCACCAGCCGCCCGCACGAGAACTTCGGGCCGGTCGCCCCTCTCCAGCACGACCGGGTCGGCGCCGAGCTCGCGGGCGCGCGCGGCGGCGCAGAGGCCGGCCATCCCGGCGCCGGCTATGAGCACTACGTCAGAGAGAAGCTGGGCTTGTGCTCGACGTACTCGATCTTGACGCGCTCGGGGCCCCAGACGAAGAGCGCGTAGGTGTTGGCGGCATCGACGATGTCGGCGATCTCCAGGCCGAGCTCCCGCGCCTCGGCGATGTGTTCGTCCGCCGACTCGACCTTCACGGCGAGATGGTTCAGCAGCGGCCGCTCCGGGTCACCTGGATCGCCTTTGTGGAACTCGACGTACGCGCCGACGGTCTCGACGCGCGGCGCGCCGGAAGGCCCGGGGGCGGCAGGCTCGAAGCCGAGCTGCTCGTACGCCTCGGCGGTCTTCTCCGGTGACGCCGACCACAAAGCGACGTGGTCGAGGTCGTAGTCGACGTCGGTGGGCGCCTCGACGAGCCCGAGGCGCAGCCCCTCGTGCACGTCGAAATACACCGCCCCGTCGATGCGCTCCAGCTCGCCCCCGCCGAGCTCCTGGGTCGCGCGCTCGAGGCTCGAGACTCGCAGCGCCACGTGCTTGAGCGCGCCGGGCTCGCGCGGCCCTTCGGCCGCAAACAGCGTCAGCTTGCCCCGCCGCGCATCCGAGCCGACGAGCGTGAACGCGTCCGTGTGGTCGACGATGTGCATCCCGACCCGCTGCGTGACGAAGTCGGCGATGCTGTCTCGGTCAGCGACCCAGAGCGCGACGTGGTCGAGGGTCTCCGGCGTCACGGCCGGAGCATAGCCATGGCCTACTTCCTGGCGTCGACAGCTCGCTGGAGCTGTCGCTTGTTCATCTTCGAGCGCCCTCGGATGTTCTTGCGCTTGGCCTCGTTGTAGAGCTGCTCCTTGGTGCGCCCGCGCGGGCCGCTGCGACCCGAGCGCTGGCCTCCGCGGCGGCCCGACGACATGTCGCGCCGCGACGTGCGCGACGACTGCCGCGCCTCGCCGCTGCGAGCACGCTCCTTGTTCACGGTCCGTGCCGCGATCTCCTTGGCGCGTTTCGTCGAAGCTCCTTGCTCCTTGGCGCTCTCCTTGACGTGCTCGTACTGCCTTTCGCGCTTATTGCTCCAGGCTCGCTGTGGCATCTGAACACCTCCTCGGTCGTTCGAGGTAGGCGTGCCCCACGGCGCAGTTTCTAGTCCTACTCGAGCGGTGGGTTTTGGACGTTGTGCTCGGTGGCGTACTCGTCGACGAGCTTGTTGATCACGTCCGCGCCGTCGCCGTAGGCGTAGTTGATCTTGACGAATGCCTCCCATTTGTCCGGGAGCGCGTCCTCGGGGAAGATCGCCTCGACCGGGCACTCCGGTTCGCATGCCCCGCAATTTGCGGTCAGGATTCCGCCCGCAAGTGTGAAGGCGTGCTTCTCCGGGACGACTGCACAGAACGTGTCCTCCGTTTCCGCCTCGAACGTTTCGACATCCATGACCCGCCAGAAGGATTCCCGCGTTGCTAGATAGAGCCAGCGGATCGGCCGACCGCGGACGCCGAAGTTCGTGCTCGTGCTTGACTCCTCGCCAGAGCCCACGACGACGTACCCGGCAAGCGGCGCAGCCTGCTCGAGCCACGCGAGCGCCTCGTGATCGGTCGAGCGCAGGCGCCACGACCCCGCTTTCACGGGATCCCCGTCGGCAGCGAGCCAGCCGTCCGTGAAGCCAGCGACGTAGGAGGCGTCGGCGTCCTCCGGCAGCGCGCGCTTGAGATTCAACGGCGCACGCACCACGCCGGTCCCGGCGTAGCCAGGATGGACGTCGAGGCACGGCGAGAAATTGACCTGATCGAAGAAGTCTCTGAACCTCGCGACGCGCTCGCCGTAGAGCTGGATGTAGTGCAGGTGTTCGCCCGAGCGGATCTCCTGCTTGTTCCAGCTTCCGTCCCCGTAGACGAGGCCGTGGAGGACGCCCAGCCGGTAACTCTCGCCGTCGCGCTTCGGCTGATGCCGAATAGCCGGGACGAAATCGCCCACGTCCAGCGAGTCCGTTCGCTGGCCGTCTGCGAGGAACCACGAGTGCGTCGGCGTCGCCCAGACCGAACGCCTGAACCTCGAGATGTTGCGCGTCGTGAGCCGCGTACCGCCGTAGCGGTCGCGCTCTTCAAACGCAGGCGCCAGCTCGAGCTTGACGAGCGGCTTACGCCGGAAGCGCTTGACCACCGCCGGGCGGAACCCGTCGTCGGTGAGGACCTTGCAGGCCTGGTTCTCGAGCTCCGCGAAGGAGCGGAGCCCGTAGCTCGTGAAGAGCTGCTCGTGACCCGCGAAGCAGTCGATGCATTCCTCCGGGTCGATGATCAGGATCCGTTCGAACTCGTGGATGCAGTCGACGGGGCAGACGTCGACGCAGGAGAGATCTTTGATGTCGATGCAGGGCTCGGCGATGATGTACGTCACGGCAGGTCAGTCTACTGGGGCCAAAAGCTGGTCGACGAGGTCCTTCGCGCGCTCGTTCAGCGCCGATTTCGCCACCACCTGATCGAACCCGGCGGCATGCGCTCGGCGTAGGCCGGCGGTGTCGGTGTGGTTCGTGAAGCCGAGGATCGGGGTCTCCGGATACGCGTCCGCGACCTCCTCCGGCTCTATCCGGGAGACGTCGCAAACGACGAGATCCGGCGGGTCGACGCTGTCGGTCGTGGTCAGATGGTGCCCCGGCAGCAGACCCTCCAGCTTCCCCCGGAAGAACACGTCGACCCCTACCAGCAGGATCGTCGGCACGTAGCAAATGTAACACCCTAAGGCGCCGCTTGCGGTGCCGTCTGAACTGACCGGTCGGGACCACTGACGCTGTCTCAGCAACGTGACTGGGCGGTACGATCGAGTCGTGGATGGAGATTTCGAGACGGTCGCTCGCGTCGACGCGATCGCGCCTGGAACGCTGTACTGCGCGCGGGTGGACGAGCAGGACATCACGCTCGCGCGTATCGGCGACGAGTACTACGCGCTGCAGGGCCACTGCATCCACCTGCAGGGGCCGCTCTGCGAGGGCCGGCTCGACGGCCACGTGCTGAGCTGCCCGTGGCACGGCTGGCAGTACGACGTCCGCACCGGCGAGAACGAGTTCGACCGCGCGATCCAACTGGAGAGCTATCCGGTGCGGGTCGAGGACGGCGAGGTCAAGGTATCTCTGACGAGCTCCAGCGCGGGCTCGACTTGATCCGCCGCGGCGAGTACTTCGCCGCCCACGAGGAGCTCGAGGACGCATGGCGGGCAGCGCAGGCCGAGGAGCGCGACTTCTTTCAGGGTCTCGTGCACTTCACGGTGGCGTGGTACCAGGCCGGCCGAGGGAACCGCGTCGGCTGCGAGCGTCAGCTGGAGAAGGCGGCGCGGCGGCTCGGGCCCTACGCGCCCGAGCATCGCGGGGTCGACGTCGCCTCCGTGCTCGAGCAGGTCGGTGCAGCCGCCGACGTCGTTCAGAAAGGCTCCCTGGAGCTCCCTCCGCCGACGATCTAGAGCTGGCCTAAACCGACTGCATCGAGCGCCCTGTGCAGGAAGACGTTCAGCCACCAGTCGCGGTGGAAGAACAAGAGGAGCCCGAGCGCGACGAGCGTCAGGCCGCTGGCGACGCGGATCCAGGCGTAGTGGTCTCGCACCCAGCGGAACGCCGCCATCGCGCGGGTGAACGCGATCCCGATCAGGACGAAGGCGGCCGCGATCCCGAGCGAATAGGCGGCGAGCAGGATCACGCCGCGGACGACGGTCCGCGAGTCGGCCGCGAGCGCCAGGATCGCCGCCAGCGTGATCCCGACGCAGGGAGCCGCGCAGACCGCGAAGGCACCGCCGAGCAGCGCCCGTGAGCCGCTCGCGCGTGCCCGGCCGATCGCCCCCGGCGCAACGAGCCGCTCCGGCCACGGCAGCAGCCCCGCGAACGCGAGCCCGAGGACGACGAGCACGAAGCCGGCGACCTCCGTCTGACGGTCCTTGTCGAGCGCGCCGCCGATCGCGGCCGCCGCGGCGCCGAGGAGAACGAAGACGACGGTGAAGCCGAGCGCGAACGGCAGGCTCGCGACGACGATGCGCCGCGCGACCCCCCGCTCGCCGAGGCGCCGGACCTCGACCGCCGAGACGGCCGAGAGGTAGCCGGGCACGAGCGGCAGCACGCACGGGAAGGCGATCGAAACCAGGCCCGCGAGGAAGGCGACCGGGATCCGTTCAGCCATCGAAGCGCGTGAGCTCCTCGTCGAGCCGCCGCTCCAGATCCGGGTCGAGAGGGCGCCCGTTCAACGACGACGGCGCGGTCGCGGCAGGCGGTTCTTCGACCCGGCGACTCCAGCGCCGTGCGAGCACTGCCATGGCTCCCGCGGCCGCGAGGATGCCCACCAGAGGCAGGGCCCACGCCAGCAGCCCGAAGCCGTGTCGAGGCGGCGCCGCGAGGATCTGCGGCCCGTACTCGGCTACCAGCCGGCGCTTGATCTCGCTGCGGGTGTCGCCTGCAGCGATCCGCGCCCGGATGACCCGCCTCACCTGGTCGGCCGCCGGGGAATCCGATTGCGCGAGCGTCTCACCGGCGCAGACCGGGCACATGACCTGGTCTTCGAGCTCCGTGAGCGTCGGATGGCGTTCGCTCGCGGCAGCGGGGGCGACGATGACCAGCGCAACGACGAGCGCCACGAGCAGCCTCACGAGCGAAGCGCCTCCTCGATTCCGGAGCGCAGATCGGAGGCGCTGATCTGGCCCGCGACGTGCCCGACCACCCGGCCGTTGCTGTTCACGAAGAACGTCTCGGGCAGCCCGGTTAGGCCGTACGACCCCCACAGGGAATCGCGGTTGTCGTGAACGGCCGGGTACGTGATCTCGTGCTGCCGGAGGAACTTGCGCGCCTCGCCGCTCGCGTCCCGCACGTCGACGCCGACGAGGGTCGCCTTGCCGGCCCACTCGCGGGACGCAGCCTCGAGCGTCGGCGCTTCCTGGTTGCACGGGTAGCACCAGGACGCCCAGAAATTGAGCACGACGGCGTGCCCGCGGAGGGAGGCCAGCCGGAGGCGTCCCGGGGCGTCCAGCCGCGACAGCGTAAAGTCCGGCGCGGAGACGATCTTGCCCTTGTCGATCTTGGAAGCCACGCCGCCGCCGTTCGCCTTCGTCACCTTCCAGATCAGCAGCGCCAGCAGCCCCAGCACCAGCGCGACCGCCAGGGCCTGCGCGCCGAGCTTCAATCTCCCTGTCATGCCGAGACGATGAAGACCGTCGTCCCGATCCGGACGTGGTTGAAGAGCCACTCCGCGTCTCGGATGTGCATCCGGATGCAGCCGTGCGAGGCGGAGTAGCCGATCGAGGCGTCGTCAGGGGTGCCGTGGATCCCGACGCCGGAGGCCGAGAGCCCCATCCAGCGCGTCCCGAGCGGGTTGCCCGGGCCGGGCGGGATGGGCTTCGCGCCCTTCGCCCAGCCGGAGTTCGGCGGGTACCACCACGGATTGCGCCACTTGACGACGATCGCCCAGCGGCCGAGCGGAGTCGGGTACCGAGACTGGCCGGTCGCGACGCCGAAGACGCGCCGCGGCCGCATGCCTTTGTAGAGGTAGAGCCTGTTCGAGCCGCGGCGGATGACGATCACGGGCCCGATGTCCTTCGTCTTGACCTTCGGCAGGACGGTCCGGAAGCGGAGCCGTACCGAAGTGCGCGAGTTGTCGACGAGAGCGGAGAAGACGCTGGACAGAGCGTTGAGCCGCCGCAGCGCCCAGCCGGGTCTCGAGCGCGCGATCCAGGGGCGCAGGTTGCGGAGGAGGAGCATCGCGTTCACCGGCCGGCGGTCGAAGTGCTGTGCAAGCGACTTCACGTACGCCTCCGAGCGCGGGCGGTTGAGCCGCACGCGGAGCTTCAACGCGGTGTCGGGCGGCGCGGTGAGCGCACGGTCGACCGCGTCATGGACGAGCGCTGTCGCCCCCAGCCGCCCCGGCTTGATGTACAGCGTGTGCCGCAGGACGAGCAACGGCAGCGGCCGCTCGAAGGCGCTCGTGACCGCGTCGAACGCGACGTCCGCGGTCATGCCGCCCACCGGGACGCCGCCGATCGTCACGCCGGGAGCGATCACGAGCGTTCCGGTCGTGGTCCCCGTCGAGGTCGTGGAGGTGCCGACACCCGCGGAGACGCCGCCGGCCGCGGCGAGCCCGAGCACGAACAGCACTGCGAGAGCGACCCGCTTCACGAGGAAAAAGTCTAGCCTCGAAGGATTCGCGGGTCGTCCAGGGTGCGAGTGCGGCGGCCCCGCGGTGGCCGATTCGCAGCATGCGGCCGTCGCGGCGCTGGAGGTCGATCACACGCGCCTGAGGACGACCACAGCCAGATCGTCGCCCAGGTCGCCGGCGAACGCCCGGCAGTCGGCGACGAGGGCCAGCGCGAGCTCGCGCGGCGGAAGCCCGGCGTTTCGGGCCAGCGCCGCGTCGAGCCGACGCTCCCCGTACAGCTCTCCATCGCGCCGCGCCTCGAGCAGGCCGTCCGTGTAGAGAACCGCCGCGGCGCCGGGCTCCAGCCGGACGTGAGTTGTCTCGTAGCTCTGATCGGGCTCGACGCCCAGGGCAAGGCCCGAGGTGCCGACCGGCTTCGGCACGCCGCGAGGGCTCAAGACTCGCAGCGGCGGATGCCCGGCCGAGGCACACGCGAGCTCCCCGCTTCGGGGGTCGAGGGTCAGGTAGATCAGTGTGACGAACTTCCCCGCCTCGACCTCGCCGAGGATGATCTCGTTCGCCGCCGCGAGGAACTCGCCAGGCTCCGGGTGCTCGCGCGCGACCGAGCGGAAGACGAACTTCGCCATCGCCATGTCCGCGGCAGCGTCGATCCCGTGTCCGGTGACGTCGCCGAGCACGACCGCCAGCCGGCCGTCGCCGAGCTCGAGGAAGTCGTAGACGTCGCCGCCGATCTCGACGCGGGCCGACGGCACGTAAGCGTCTCCGATCTCGAGGTGAGGAAGCTGCGGCCGCGTCTGGGGCAGGAGCGAGGCCAGCATCGTGTCGGTGAACTCCTCGCGCTCCCGGTGGAGCCGCGCGTTCTCGAGCGCGAGCGCCGCCGGCCCGGCGATCGAGGTGGCTGTCTCGAGCACGTCCTGATCGATCGGGCGGTCGGCGTCCAGCGACAGCAGCGTGAGCGTGCCGAGGATCTTCTCCTGCGTCGCGAGCGGGATCACGGCGGCGGTCGAGCCTTGCTCGAGAAACGGGATCAGCGGCTCGTGGGCCCCGCCGAGCGACCGCGCCGTGTCCGGATCGAGCACAACCGCCTCGCCGGCGCGGAAGACGCTCGGCCGCAGCGGCGACACCTGCTGCGGTAGCGACAGGATCCCTCCGAGCGGCTCCGCCAGCCGCCCCTCGCGGACGCGCACGGCGACCGACACGAGGGCGTCGCCGCGGCCGTTCGGCATCCGCAGCGCCGCCGCGTCGACGTCGAGCGTGTCCACGACCGTTTCGACGATCGCCTCGAACGTTCGCTTGAGCGACACACTCTCGGTGACGGAACGCGAGATCTCGTAGAGCGCGCGCAACCGCCGCGAGGCCGCGAGCGCCTCCTCGTGAGCGCGCTTCGCCTCGTCGCGCGCGCGCTTCGCCCCTTCGTGGAGCTGCGCGTTCTGAACCGCGACCGCGAGCTGCGCCGCGAGCGCCCGCAGCAGCGCCTCCTCGTTCCCGGTCAGCGTACGGCCGCGCTCGGGGTACACCGCGAGCAGTCCGATCAGGTCCTCGCCGGCGCGCAGGGGGACGCCGAGCGCCGCTTCGATCCCGAGCTCCTCGAGAGCACCGCGCACGGGGGAAAGCCGTTCGTCGGCCGAGTCGGGAACGAGCACCAGGCCGCGGCCGCGGGCGGGGCCCAGCGCAAGCGCGAGGAGCCGCTCGCCGACACGCACGTGCGGGCCCGTGAGGCCGTGCTCCGCAGCCGTCTCGAGCCGCTCGCCGTCGAGGAGGTAGACCGCGAGCCGCTCGGACACGAGCAGCTCGCGGACGCGCTCGACCGCCGTCTCGAGCGTGTGCGAAAGCGAGAGCTCCGCGATCGCCTGGCCGACGATCGTGAGGAGCGCCCGGGTGCGCTCGAGCTCGGCGGCGAGGTAGCGGCGCTGCTCGCCGACCCGCAGCGCATGTGCGGCCCGGACGGCGAAGGTCGCGAGGCCGGGCAGCAGCGTCTCCGGGGGCTGCTCGTCGAAGAGGAGCTGGAGCGCCCCCAGCGGCGGCTCGCCCAGCTGCAACGTGACGACTCCGCCCGGACCGCCTTCGAGCGCCTCGACGGTCACGGGCGCGCGGGACGTGCGTGCGCGCTCGAGCGCAGCGCTCGTCGCCGTAGCCGCAGCCGAGGCGTCGGTCCCGGCCGAAGCCATCAGCACCAGCTCGTCGTCACCGTAGCTCCACAACAGGCAGGCCACTGCCCCGGTCGCGCCCGCTGCTAGCGCGGCCACCTGCCCGGCCGCCTGCGTCTCGTCGGCAGTCGCGGCGAGAGCGTCGCCGGCGAGCTCGAGCGGGTCAGGAGCCCCCCGCCCGGCCTCGGCCAGCTCGAATGCCCGCCGGGCGAGCGCGACCTCGTCCGCCGCCGCGCGGGCGAACCCGAGCTCGCGTTCGTCGAAGCCGGAGCGGCTGCGCAGGAGCTCAAGCGACCCGACGACGGTGCCGTCGTCCCGGACGGGCACCTGCAGCGCCCCCGCTGCTGCGAGCCGCCTGGCGACGAGTTGAAGCGGCCGCGGCAGATGCTCGACGCCCGGCTGCTCCTCCACGGAGAGCGCGTCTGCCTCGATCCGGGAGCTCTCCAGCTCGGCGCGCACGGACTCCGACGCGGCATGCACGGCGTGCGCGACCAGAGCCCCGCGCTCGTCGGCGAGGCGCGCGACGACGACGTCGGCACCGGCCAGCTCGGCCGTGCGCTCCACGATCGCCCCGAGGGCCCGATCGAGCTCGACCGTCCCGGTCTCTCTGGCAATTGCCATACGCCCGCCGGAAGTATCGCCACTCAGAGGCGATTTGGCGGCGAAGGCCCCAGCGGTACTTCTCCCAGACGGTGCGTTGGACGGCCGCGCCGGCCAAGCCGGCACGGCCTCTCTGGTCGGCGTCGCAAGCGAACGCCTTAGACTCTCGTGGATGGCCCTCCCGGAGCGGAAGCAGGTTGAGGAGGAGCTGCTCAACCCGACGGCCGTGTCGCATGCCTACCGGCGCCAACGCGCACGACGGCACGCGCGGGAGCAGCGCGCACGCGATCGACAGCTCGCCTCGCTGCGTTTCTGGCCTTGCGATCGTGATCTGGCAGCAGATCCACCGCCTCTTCGGGCTCTAAGGCGGTCGCTTGCGACGCCGACCAAAGAGGCCGTGCCGGCTTGGCCGGCGCGGCCGTTTGACGCACGATCTAGGACAACGTCGCAGTCTGGGCCAGCTGCGGAATCGCCTCTAACAGAGCACGCCGGGGCGCGAATCGCCGATACTTCCGCGCGTGGAGTCGCCGGAGCCGTTCGCGCCGGAGCAGGGCGAGCCCGTCTACGAGCGGGAGGAGGAGACGTTTCTCCGCCCGGCCGGAACCTTCTGGGCCATCGGCGGCCGGCTCACATGGGTCGCGGGGCTCGTGCTCGCGCTCTCGTCGTTCACCGACTGGTACGCGGAGAAGGGCGTCGCCGGCCCGACGATCGCGGTTATCGGCTGGCACACGGGCGCGCTCGGCAAGCTCGTCTTCTTCATCGGGCTCGTCCTGATCGCGCTGGCGATCCTGAGCGAAGTCGGCTACGAGCTGCCGCCGAGCGTGCCGGATAGCCTCGTCGTGATCGCGCTCGGCTCGCTGGCGATGATCTTCGTCCTGATCCGGCTGATCTCGATCCCGGACGCCATCCCGCCCCCGGCCGGGCGCGGAATCGGCATCTGGATCAGCCTACTGGCGTCTCTTGCCGTGATCGTCGCAGGACTTTTACGAGCGTCAGAAGAGCTGTAGCGACGAGCAGTCCGAGGGCCGCACCGCCGAGCACGTCGAGCGGCCAGTGGACGCCGACGTAGACGCGCGACCAGGCGATCGCGGCCGCGAGCAGGAACGCCGGAGCAGCGAGGCGGGGCGAGGCCCAGGCCAGGACGGCCGCACAGGCGAAGGCCGTCGCGGAATGCCCAGACGGAAACGAGCCGGTGTGCGGGACGTGAACGAGCGGCTTCGGCTCGGGATAGGCGTCCGGGGGCCGCTCACGACCGATCCACTGACGCAGGCCGAGCGAGAGCCAGACCGCGGCGAGGTCGGCGCCGGCGACCGTCGCGAGCAGCAGCGGCCGCCGCCAGAGGACCGCGAGGAACAGCCCGGCCACGATGAACACAAGGCCCTCGGAGCCGATCCGGGAAAGGTCGACGAAGAGCCAGTTCAGCCAGCCGACGCGGTGGTGGACGACCCAGCGTTCGAAGTGCCGGTCGAGCCCGATCAGGTCGGGAGCAGCTGCTTGGTCTGATCGATCAGCTGCTGCGGGTTGAACGGCTTCCCGATGAAGCTCTGCGCGCCGCGAGCGGCCGCCTCGCCCTCGGTCTCCTCTTCCGTCTTGCCGCTGAACATGATCACGGGAATCGATCCGACGCCGTGGCGCTCCTGGACCCTCCGCAGCATCTCCCAGCCGTCGACCTCCGGCATCATCACGTCGAGGAGCACGAGGTCGGGCGTGGCCTCCTCGAGCACGCTCAGACCCTCCTCGGCGTTGCCGGCCTCGCGGACCGCGTAGCCCTCCATCTCGAGGTTGACGCGAACGTACTCGCGCAGGCGCTCGTCGTCGTCCACGATCAGCACCGTCGGGGCCGCCCCTGTCGACCCGCCCGGGCCGGAGCGCTCGAGGAAGGCGTCGAGATCGCCGCGGCGGTAGCGCCGGTGCCCTCCGGGCGTGTAGAACGCCGGAACCCGGCCTTGGTCAGACCACTTGCGGATCGTGCTCTGCGCGACGCCGAGGTACTTCGCGGCCTGGCCGAGGGTCAGCCAGTCCGGTTCGCCCGCCGGAGCGAGGCGATGGGAAACGTCGTCGCGAGGCATCCGCCGCACGGAATCTATCCAAAACTTGCCTTACCTAATCATTCAAGGCGCGGTAACGGTGACCGTCGTCGACGCCGGCCGGAGCGTGAGCACCTGTTCGTGGGTGACCGTCCGGCCCTGTCGGGGGTTGTCCTCGAGCGCCTGCCCAAGGGCGATTCCGACCGCGAAGACGAGCAGTCCGACGAGCCCGAGCGCCAGCCGGCGGCGGGCGTGCCTCTCTCTGCGGCGCCCGCGCGGGCGCGTCACGGGCGGTAGTCGACGGCGCCGCGGGAGTACTGGTGAAACGCCGCGTCCTGGACGGTCGTCATCCGCGCCGGCCAGCCGGGAGCGGTTTCCCGCTCGGCCAGCAGCTCCTGGATCCAGCGGTCGGAATGGGGATACGCCGCGGCGAGCTCGTCGAGCGTGAACGTCTGGCCGATGCGCCGGCGCAGGCCGTCGAGCACGAGCTCGAGCTCGTCGAGCAGGAGGCGGTAACCGACCGCGTCGCGGGCGGCCGCCTCGAGCCGGCGGTGGCCCTCCTCCCACTCACGACGGGTCGCTTCGAGCGCCGACAGCGCCATGAACTCGATGCTACTCGGAGGCTGTCTCGCTGCGAGGTGGTCCCTCTCCAAGTCGGTGCGTAAGACGGCCACGCCGGCCAAGCCGACGCGGCCTCTTTGGTCGGCGTCGACGAGTCGACGCCTTATTGAGGCGTGCAACAACGTTGCGGCGGCCAGAGCGGCTCGGCCTCCGCGAGGATCCGCTCGCCGAGCGTGTAGCCCGGCCGCGCGAGCGCGAAGGCGGCGTGGGCGTGCAGACATTTCAGCCCTCCGGTTCTCGTCTGGCCGCCGATCCCGCCCGGAAGCTCGGGCCGCAGGCGCCGCTGCTCGTCGTGGGCGCGCCGGAGGCTCGCGCTGAGCTCCGGATCCTCGTGCGCGCGGCGACTCCAGCGCTCGACCCCTCCCCCGGCCTCGAGCCTCGCGATCGTCGCGACGAGGTGCGCGCACGTCAGCCAGTACGTGGTCGGAAAGGGCGCGCCTGCTTCGTCGAACGGCGCCTGCTCCGTGACCGCCGGCGTGCCGTACGGGCAGCGGACCGCTACGCGCCGGAACGCCCTCGGCGCCCGGCCCAGCTGGCGCTCGACGATCGCGCGGTCATCCACCCGGGCGGATCGTAGCCCGGGAGTGCAGCCACGCCGAGACGCCTTTGACGATGAAGAGCCGCTCGCCCGGGCGCACGAGCCCCAGCCGCCGGGCTTCCCGCTCGAGGGCGTCGGGCGTGCTCGCCCGCGCGAGGCGGTGCTGCAGGTTGCGCTTCTCGGCCTTCAGCAGCCGGACGTCGGCGGCGCGGTTCGCGAGGTCGTGTTTCGTGCTCAGGTAGCTGCGCAGCGGGCGGGCGTAGAGCAGCGCGACGAGCAGGATCGCGCCGACCGCGAGCCAGCGTCTGAGGATGCTCGACCGAGAGGCCCGTCGCCGCGCCACGAGCGGCGGATTCGCCGCCCCGCGCGCCGCTCCTGCGTTACGCGATCGCGACCTTGATCAGGTCCGTCGTGCCCGGCTGGTTGACGGCCGTGCCGCCGGTGATCACGACGCGGTCGCCCTCCTGGACGACCTGTGTCTCTCGAGCGGTCGCGAGGCAGTGCGCCCACAGGTCCTCGACGTCCGCGCTCTCCGGGATCAAGAGCGGCGTGACGCCCCACTCCAGCGCCATCTGGCGCACCGCGTAGTCGTGGTGCGTGAGGCCCAGGATCGGCCGGCGCGGCCGCAGTCGCGCCACGCCCGAAGCGGTGCGGCCGGTGTACGTCGGCACGAGGATCGCCGTGGCTCCCAGCGCCTCGGCGAGGTCGCAGGCGGCGTTCGACATCGCCTGGCCGACGGTCGGCTCCTCCCTCGCCCCGGGCAGCTGGTGCCGGTAGTCCAGGCTCGGCTCGACCGCCCGCGCGATCCGGTCCATGTACGCGACGGACTCGACCGGGTACTCGCCGACCGCGGTCTCGCCCGAGAGCATCAGCGCGGAGCTTCCGTCGAGGATCGCGTTCGCGACGTCGCTCGCCTCGGCGCGCGTCGGCTCGGCCTGGTGGACCATGGATTCGAGCATCTGCGTCGCCGTGATGACGGGCTTCCCGCGCTCGAGCGCCGCGACGATGATCCGCTTCTGGACGAGCGGCACCATCGCGACGCCGATCTCGACACCGAGGTCGCCACGGGCGACCATCACCACGTCGGCCTCGTCGAGCACCGCGTCTAGCGCGGCCACGGCCTCGGCCTTCTCGATCTTGGCGATCACGTGCGCGGTGGAGCCGGCCTGATCGAGGAGCGCGCGCAGGTCGCGCACGTCCGCTGCCGAGCGCACGAACGAGAGAGCGACGAAGTCGACGCCGATCTCGAGAGCGAGCTCGAGGTCGTCCATGTCCTTTCGCGTGATCGACGGGATCGGAACCGGGACGCCCGGCAGGTTGACGCCCTTGTGCGAGCTGACGACGCCGCCCGAGAGGACCGAGCAGCTCGCCCGGCCCGCTTCGACGCGGTCGACTCGCAGGCGCACGAGGCCGTCGTCGATGAGCACCTCGTGCCCCGGCTGGAGCACCTCTCCCACCACCGCCGGGCTGACGGGCAGCTCGCCGTCCACGGACGCCTCTCCTCCCGCGACGACGACGTCCTCGCCACGCGAGAGCGTGACCGGGCCCTCGAGATCGCCGATCCGGAGCTTCGGGCCTTGCAGGTCGGCGATCAGCGCAACCGGGCGCCCGAGCTCGGCTTCGGTGGCGCGAAGGAGCCGCGCTCGCTCGCGATGCTCGTCGTGGGTGCCGTGCGAGAGGTTCAGGCGGGCGCCGTCGACGCCGGCTCGGACGAGCTCGGCCATGACCTTGGAGCTCGAGGAGGCAGGCCCGATCGTGGCGACGATTTTGGTGCGTCTGGGCATGACGGGAGCCACGCCCTGAGATTAGCTCGCGGGTCGGCCCAAAACCGGTGTCTGACTCCGGGTTTTGTCAAGCGCGAGGTGTGGCGAGAGTGTGACGATTCATCCCCGGACATGGGTTCGCGGACGTTCGGCGCCTAGCCTGCGGGAAATGCCGCGTCGGCCGCGCAATTTCGTCGAGGGCCTCTACCACGTCGCGTGCCAAGCGAGCGACACGCGCTTCCTCTTCCTGAGCGACCCAGAACGAGAGCTGTTCCTGGAAGGCCTCGCCGTGACGTTCGAACGGTTTGAACTCGGCCTCGTGACGTACACGCTGATGGGCTCGCACTACCACCTCGTGCTGTTCACGCCCGACGCGCGTCTCTCGACCGCCTTGCAGCGACTCCACACCTGGTACTCACGGCGACACAACAAGGGCCGCGGACGCCACGCCCACCTTTTCCGCAGTCACTTTTTCGCCCGCCAGATCACCGGCGACGACGACCTCCTCGGCGCATGTCGCTACCTCGCCCGCAATCCGGTCGAAGCCGGCCTCGTCACGCACCCGCTCGCCTGGCGCTGGAGCAGCGCGCGGCCCACGCCGGTCTCGAGCCACCGCGCATCCCGCTGTACGAAGAACCGCTGCGCGCAGCGCTCGGCGGCGGCCGGGGCTGGCGAGCCCTCTACCTCGACTGCATCGAGACCGCTGAGGAGGCGGCCGCGAACGCATCCCAGCCCGGGTAGACCGCCCGCTCGCCGAGCTCTTCCTCGATCCGCAGCAGCTGGTTGTACTTCGCCACCCGGTCGCTCCGCGACAGCGAGCCGGTCTTGATCTGACCGGCGTTCGTCGCGACCGCGAGGTCGGCGATCGTCGTGTCCTCGGTCTCGCCGGAGCGGTGCGAGACGACGACGCCGTAGCCACTCGTCCGCGCGAGCTCGATCACGTCCAGCGACTCCGTCAGCGTCCCGATCTGGTTCACCTTGACGAGGATCGCGTTCCCCACGGCCTCATCGATCCCGCGCTGGAGTCGCTCGCGGCTCGTGACGAAGATGTCGTCGCCGACGAGCTGCACCCGCTCGCCGACCCGCTCGGTAAGCGACCGCCAGGTTTGCCAGTCGTCCTCCGCGAGCCCGTCCTCGATCGAAACGATCGGGTAGCGGTCGCAGAGCTCTGCCAGGTAGGACACCATTTCCACGCCGTCGAGGTCGCGCCCCTCGAACACGTACCGGCCGTCCCGGAAAAGCTCCGTCGCGGCCGGGTCGAGCGCGACCGCGACCCGTTCGCGGTGTCCCGCCCGCTCGGCAGCCTCGAGCAGCGCCTCGATTGCCTCCTCGCTCGAGCCGAGATCGGGCGCGAACCCACCCTCGTCGCCGACGCCCGTCGAGAAGCCTCGCTCGTGCAGGAGCGCGCCGAGCGCATGGAATGTCTCGGAGCCGATCCTCAGCGCCTCCGCGAACGTCTCCGCCCCCGCGGGAACGAGCATGAACTCCTGCAGGTCGATCGAGTTCTGCGCGTGCGCGCCGCCGTTGATCACGTTCATGAGCGGGACCGGCAGCGTGCGCGCCGCCTCGCCGCCGAGCGCGCGGAAGAGCGATGACCCGGCTTCGGCCGCGGCCGCCTTCGCAGCGGCCAGCGAGACCGCGAGGATCGCGTTCGCGCCCAGCCGTCCCTTGTTCGGCGTTCCGTCGAGCTCGATCAGCCGCTCGTCGAGAGCGCGCTGGTCCGCGGGATCGAGCCCGCTCACCGCAGGCGCGATCTCCTGGTTGACGTTGTCGACGGCCCGCGAGACGCCTTTGCCGCCCCACGCCGGCCCGCCGTCGCGAAGCTCGAGCGCCTCGTGCGCGCCCGTCGAGGCGCCGGACGGAGCCGCGGCGCGGCCGAACGCGCCCGACGACAGCCGAACGTCCGCCTCCACCGTCGGGTTGCCCCGCGAGTCGAGAATCCAGCGCCCGCGAACCTCCGCGATGACCGCGCTCATGACCTCGGTAGCTCGTGCGACAGGTACAAGGGCGTCACGAAAGCCTCTCTCCGGCGAAACCAGACGCGTAGCGTGCTCAGCGCAGCGCCTCCTTGGCCCGGTCGAAGTACGCGTCCTGCTCCTCCAGCCCCAGCTCCGCGAACCGCTTCCCCTCGCCCGCGGCGAGCCGCTCGGCCCGCTCCACCCGCGCCACGAAGCGGTCGCTCATCCAGCGCAGCGCCAGCTCCGGGTCGATGTTCAGGCGGCGGGCGACGTTGACCGCGGCGAAGAGGACGTCGCCGACCTCCTCGACCACGTGCGGATCAGGCTCCGTCTCCGGGGCCGTCTCGCCCACGTCTGTGAGCGCCTCGTGCAGCTCCCGCAGTTCGTCCTCGAGATCCGCGAGCGCGCCGGCCGTCTCGGGGTACTCGAACCCGATCGCAGCCGCGCGCCTCTGGACCTTGCGCGCATAGAGCAACGCCGGCAGCGCCTCAGGCACGTGGTGGAAGATGCCTTCCCGCCCCTCGTCCTCCGTCTTGATCTGCTCCCAGCGCTCGCGCACGCGGCCGGCGGTTCGCGCCTCCGCCTCGCCGAAGACGTGTGGATGCCGACGGACGAGCTTCTCGTGCACGCCCCGCGCGACCCCCTCGAGATCGCCTTCACCCTGCTCCGCGAGCAACAGGGCGAGGAAGTAGACCTGGAAGAGGAGGTCGCCAAGCTCGTCGAGCAGCTTCGCCGGGTCGCCCTCGAGCGCCGCGTCCGCGACCTCGTAGGCCTCCTCGACGGTGTGCGGGACGATCGTGCGGGCGGTCTGCTCGCGGTCCCAGGGACAATCCCGCCGCAGACGCTCGGTCAGCTGCTGCAGCTCCAGCAGCGCGCTCATCAGCGCTGACGCTTGCTTCCTGCGCATCGACCGCTCATTTCAGACGGACAGCCGAGCAAAGCTCGGCCGTCCTGAAGTCGGCATCGCAAGCGACGCCTCCGAGCGCCACGGTCCTAGCCGGTGGACGTCGCGCCGCTCGTCGTCTGCTGCTTGCAGGGGTCCGTGCCGGGCGGCGGCGCGTAGCCGGCCTGGTAGGCGATCGTCGAGCAGTAGTGATCTTTCATTTTCTTCTCCCAGTCCTGGACCGCCTGGGTCTTCCTGTTCTGCAGCAGCGTCTGCTTGATCGCTTCCTTGACCTGCGAGAGCGGCGTCGGCTTCGCGGGCGTCGCCGGCTTCACCGGGCCGAGCGCCTCGATGATGTGCCAGCCGAACTTGGAGTGCACCGGCTTCGAGATCTCGTGCGTCTTGATCGAGAACGCCACCCGCTCGAACGGCTTCACGAACCGGCCCTTGACGTCCCCGCCTGCCAGCACGCCGCCGGCCTTGGCCGACGTCGGGTCCTTCGAGTACTGCTTCGCGAGCTTGCCGAACTGCTTCGGGTTCGCCTGCAGCCGGGAGTAGAGCTGATCGGCAAGTGACTTCTTCTTGACGAGGATGTGCGCGACCTCCCTGCTCTCGGGCTGCGCAGGCGTCTGGTACTCCTTCTTGTGCTTCGCGTAGTAGTCCTTGATCGCGCCGTCCGAGACGTCCAGCTTCTCGGTGACCTTCGCCTGCACCTTCTCGCGGACCAGGCTGAGCTTGATCCCCTCGCGCACCTGCTCGTCCGTGAAGCCCTGCTGCTTGAGCGCGGCCTGGTAGCGCTTCTCGATCTCCTTCTTGGAGGGCGGCGGCTGACCCGGCTGGCTTCCGTAGTACTGCTGCTTGATCTGCTCGAGCCGGTCGGACACGTCCTTGTCCGTGACGTTCACGCCGAGCTTCTTGGCCTCCTGGGCGTACTCGGAGGCGGAGATCAGGGTCTGCGTGACGTTCGACCGGAGGTTCGCGAGCTCGACGGAGCCGGCCTTCGGGAAGGGATGGCTCGTTGCCTTGTAGTTCTGCTTGGCCTGGTCCAGCAGCCCTTCCCAGTCGCTCTTCGAGATGTTTTGGTCGCCGACGACCGCCACCGCGTCACTGGGCACGCTGCGCGGACCGCCTCCGCCACAGGCGGAAACGGCGAGCACGACCAAGACCCCTGAGAGAACTCCGATGATCCGTCTCATGCAAAAAGCGCCGTCAGCAGCCATTTTGCTCATGCTGCACAGCGCGCATCGAGTATAGCATCGACCAGTCCAAGCGCCCGCCCGAAGTCCTCGTCTCTCACCGACACCTCGCGCTTGGCCGTTGTGTAGACGGCCGTCGACACATCTCGACGCAGCGCGCGGAGCTCACCGGAGCCGAGATCGAGCGGCCCGACGGTGGCCCGGCCGCCCTTGAACACGAGGTAGTCGGCACCCAGGCGCGCGAGCTTCACCTTCGCCTCCTGGATCGTGAACAGGTTCTCGACGGGCTCCGGCAGCGGGCCGTAGCGGTCCTCTGTGGCCGCGCGCAGCTCGCGGAGCTCGTCCTCGTTCTCGGCGAGCGCGAGCCGGCGGTGGAGGTCGATCTTGAGCGCCTCGGCCTCGATGTAGCCGGCGGGGACGTAGGCGTCGACGCGCGCGTCCACACGCACCGGGCGCGGCACGGCTCGACGCTCTCCCGCCAGCTCCGCGACCGCCTCGCCGAGCAGCTCGACGTACAGCTCGAAGCCGAGCGCCGCGATGTGGCCGTGCTGCTCGGCCCCGAGCAGGTCGCCCGCGCCCCGGATCTCCAGGTCACGCATCGCGATCGCGAAGCCTGCGCCGAGCTCGGTGTGGTCGGCGAGCGTGGCCAGCCGGGCGCGCGCCTCCGGGGTCAGCTCGCGCGAGTCGGGATAGAAGAGGTACGCGTGCGCGAGCACGTCCGAGCGGCCCACCCGGCCGCGGATCTGGTAGAGCTGGGCGAGCCCGAGCGCGTCCGCCCGCTCGACCACGAGCGTGTTCGCCTGCGGGATGTCGAGGCCGGACTCGATGATCGTCGTCGAGACGAGCACGTCCGCGTCGCCGCGCAGGAACGCGTGCATCTTGTCCTCGAGCTCGCGCTCCCGCATCTGCCCGTGCGCGACGATCACGCGCAGCCCCGGGCAGAGCTGCTGCAGCTTCGCCGCCGCCTCTTCGATCGTCTCGACGCGGTTATGGAGGTAGAAGCTCTGGCCGCCGCGCTCGGCCTCGCGGTTCAGCGAAAGCCGGACCAGGTCCTCGTCGTACTCGCCGACGTACGTGCGGATCGGCCGCCGGCCCTCGGGCGGGGTCTCGATCACCGAGATGTCCCGCAGCCCCGAGAGGGACATGTGCAACGTGCGCGGGATCGGCGTCGCGCTCAGCGAGAGCACATCGACCTCCAGCCGCAGGGCGCGGAGCAGCTCCTTCTGGGCCACCCCGAAGCGCTGCTCCTCGTCCACGATCACGAGCCCCAGCTCATTCGGGATGACGTCGCGGCTGAGGACACGGTGCGTCCCGATCAGAACGTCGACCTTGCCGGCCGCGAAGTCGGCGACGACCTGCTTCTGCTCCTTGGGGCTGCGGAAGCGGGAGATCATCTCGACCCGCACCGGGAAGTCGCGATAGCGCTCGCGGAAGGTGTTCCAGTGCTGCTCGGCGAGCACCGTCGTCGGCACGAGCATCAGCGCCTGCTTGCCGTTGAGGACGACCGCGAAGGCCGCGCGGACAGCGACCTCGGTCTTGCCGAACCCCACGTCGCCGCAGACCAGCCGGTCCATCGGCCGCGGCGTCTCGAGGTCTTCCTTGACCGCCTCGATCGCCGTCCGCTGGTCCTCGGTCTCCCGGTAGGGAAACTCGGCCTCGAGGCGCTCGAGCCAGTCGCCGGAGAGGTCGAAGGCGGCGCCCTGGGCCTGCTGGCGCCCCGCGTAGAGCGCGAGCAGCTCGCCGGCCAGCTCCCGGACGCTCGACCGCGCCCGCGCCTTCAGGTTCTGCCAGGCCTTGCCGCCGAGCTTGCTGAGCGCGGGCGAGCCCGCGTCGGCGCCGATGTACTTCGAGACCTTCCCGATCTGCTCGTGCGGGACGTAGAGCCGGTCGTCGCCGCGGAAGCCGAGGAAGAGGTAATCGCGCGTGACTGCGGCCACCGTCTTCGTCTCGAAGCCGAGCAGCTTCCCGATCCCGTGGTCCTCGTGGACGACGTAGTCGCCGGTGCGCAGGTCGGCGAACGACTGCAGCGCCCGTCCCGGCGCCGTGACCCGCGTCCGCGTGCGGCGCCGGAAGACCTGTGTGTCGGGGAGCAGCGCCAGGCCGAGGTCGCGCCAGACGAAGCCACGGCGCGCCGGCGAGACCGCGAACAGGAGCTGGGGTTCGTCGGGCAGCCGCTCGCCTGGCTCGAGCACGCGGGCGTCGACGCGCCGGAGCATGTTCATCGTGCGGAGCGACTCGCCGCGGTGCGCGAACGCGACGACGACGCGGTTGCCGGCGCGGATCAGCGCGGCCAGCTCGGTCTCGGCCTCCGCCAGGCCGCGGGCGGCGATCGCCGGTCGCTGCGCCTCGAACGAGTGCTCCTGGCCGCGGGGCAGCGCCTCGAGCTGGGCCGCCGCTTCCAAACCTTCAAGTAACACGGTGGTACTAAGTCCTTCTTCGGCCCAGACCTCGCGCACCTCGTCCGGCTCCCAGACAAGGTCGGGAGGGCTCTCCAGCGGCGGGACGAGGTCCTCGGAAACGTGGTCGTCCTCCAGCGCGGGCTCGACGAGATCGAGCCGGCGCTCGGCCGCGGGGTAGACGACCGCCCGCGGAACGTCGTGCAGCGTCCGCTGGGTGAACGGCGAGAACGCCCGCAGCGCCTCGATCTCGTCCCCGAACAACTCAACCCGAAGCGGGTCCCGTCCGGTCGTCGGGAAGACGTCCACGAGGCCGCCCCGCACCGCAAACTGGCCGCGCTCCTGGACGCGCTCGACACGCTCGTAGCCGGCGAGGGCGAGACGCTCGGCGAGAGCCTCGAGCCCCGGCGCCGCCTCGTTGTCCAGCACGATCGGGTCGGGTCGCGCCTCGGGCGGCGGAAGCGGCTCGGCGAGCGCCGCCGCGGAGGCGCAGACCAGGCCGCCGCGCGCGAGCACGTCGAGCGCCCGCGCCCGCTCGCCGACGAGGTGGGGCGGCGGTTCGAGCCCCGATCCCAGCCGGACGCCCCGGCTCGGCAGCAGCGCGACCCGCTCCTCGCCCAGCAGCCAACGCGCCGCCTCGGCCGCATCCCGCGCGTCGGCGTCCTCGGGCAGCAGGACGACGAGCGCCCGCGAGAGCCGCTCGTGCAGCGCCGCGAGCAGGAGCGGCAGGGCCGGCTCGGAAACCCGCGCAGGCGCAGGCAGCGCCTCGGCGTAGGCGTCGAGACGCTCGTCGGCGAGCAGCTCCTCGACGAGCGGGTAGAGCACCGGGCGTGTGGTCTCCGTCAGGTCCATGACGAACGACGGAACCCGCGGTTCCGCCCGCTCATCGTACCCCGCTAGTTGAAGCGAGCCTGGGTCGTCTCGAGGCCTTCGCGCAGGAGGGTCTCGACCGCGTCCGCCGACCGTGAGACGAGCGCATCCGCGTCCTCCTCCGGCGCGAACGGCGCCAGGACCCAGTCTGCGACTGAGCGCGGGTCACCCCGCCCTGGCCTCCCGACCCCGATTCGCAGGCGCAGGAAATCCTGCGTCCCGAGGTGCTCGGCCAGCGAGCGCAGGCCGTTGTGGCCGGCAAGGCCGCCGCCGCGGCGGGCCTGGAGCCGGCCGGGCACGAAGTCGACGTCGTCGTGGACGACGAGCAGCGCTCCCGGATCGACCTTGAAGAAGCGTGCAGCCTCTGCGATCGAGCGGCCGGACTCGTTCATGTAAGTCTCGGGCTTCAGCAGGGTGATCCGCTTGCCGTCGATCCGGACTTCCGCGAGCGAGCCCCGGAACTTCGACCGCCACGAGCCGCCGTGCCGTTGCGCCAGCTCGTCGAGCACGAGCCAGCCGGCGTTGTGGCGCGTGCGTTCGTACTTGCGGCCGGGATTGCCGAGGCCGGCGACGAGCAGATCCAGCGTCGAGGCGGGGCGGCCCCGACGGAGAAAACGCACCTACTCCTCGGTGGTTTCTTGCTCGCCCGAGGGGGTTTCGCCCTCAGCCTCCGCTTCCGCGGCGCCTTCGGGGGCCTCCTCGCCCTCGGGCACTTCGCCCTCAGCGAGCTCCTCTTCCTCGCCCTCGACCTCTTCTGGCTCCGGCTCGACGATGCGGGTCGGCATCGTCACCGTCGCGAGCACCGTCTCCTCGGGGTCGTCGAGGAACGTGACGCCGGCCTGCGTCGGCAGGTCGGCCAGCCGCAGCGTGTCGCCGATCGCCATTCCCGTCACGTCGAGGTCGATGTGCTCCGGAATCTCCAGAGGCAGCGCCTCCACGGTGATCTCCCGGTTCACCTGAGAGAGAACGCCACCCTCGGTGACCCCGACCGGCTCTCCGACGAGCTCGACCACGACGCGAGCCTGGATCGGCTGGTCGAGCCGAACTTCCTGCAGGTCGATGTGCGTGACCGTGCCGCGAACCGGATCCTGCTGGTACGACTTGAGGATCGAGGGACGCGCGCTGTCGCCGTCGAGCGTGACGTCCAGGATCGCGTGCAGGCCGGCATCTCCCGTCAGCGCACGCCGCAGCTCGCGCTCGGGGACGCAGAAGGGACGCGGGTCCTTGCCGCGCCCGTAGAGGACGCCCGGAATCAGCCCCTGCTTGCGCAGCCGGCGCGTTTCCGCGGAGCCACGGCTCTGGCGCTCCTGTACCTGCAGCTTCTGTCGCTCGCCGGCCACGGCGGCCGATTGTAGCTAAGCCCCTTTGGACGGCCTATCCTCGCTGCGTGAGGACGTGTCCCTCCTGCCGCCGGGAGAACGCGGACAGCGCCCGCTTCTGCGTCGCCTGCGGCACGGCGCTCGTCGTCGCGTGCACCGAATGCGGCGCCGAGGTCCCGCCCGGCGCGGATTTCTGCCCCGCCTGCGGCGCTCCGGTCGCCCCCCGGCAAGCGCCGGCGGGCGAGGAACGGAAGGTCGTCACCGTTCTCTTCGCCGACCTCGTCGACTCGACGGCCCAGGCCGAGCAGCTCGACCCCGAGGACGTTCGCGGCCTGCTCTCGCCGTACTTCACCCGTGTGCGAGCCGATCTCGAGCGCTTCGGCGGCACGGTCGAGAAGTTCATCGGTGACGCGGTGATGGCCGTCTTCGGCGCGCCGGCGGTGCACGAGGACGACCCCGAGCGCGCCGTCCGGGCCGCTCTCGCGATCCGCGACTGGGCAAGCGAGCAGGACGAGCTCCAGGTGCGGATCGCGGTCAACACCGGCGAGGCCCTGGTCGCGCTCGGCTCCGACCCAGGCGCGGGCGAGGGAATGGTCTCCGGCGACGTCGTCAACACGTGCTCGCGGCTGCAGACCGCGGCCCCGGTCGGCGGGATCCTCGTCGGCCAGACGACCTACCGCGCCACCGCGAGCGCCCTCGAGTACCGCCCCGTCGCCCCGGTCGAGGCGAAGGGGAAACGCGAGGCGGTGCCTGCGTGGGAGGTCGTCGGCCTGCGCGAAGAGGCCGCGCGGACGGCGACGCCGCTCGTCGGGCGCTGGCAGGAGCTCAACCAGCTCCTCGACGCCCTCGTCCGCGTGCGCGAGCAGCGTGGGCCGCAGCTGGTCTCGCTCGTCGGCGAGCCCGGGATCGGCAAGACGCGGCTGGCACGCGAGCTGGTGCTCGCGATCGAAGCGGACCCTGGCGTCGCCTCATGGCTGCTCGGGCGCTGCCTGCCCTACGGCGACGGCGTCTCGTTCATCGCGCTGGCGGAGATGGCGCGCTCGGTCGCCGGCATCCTGACGAGCGACTCGCACGAGGAAGCCGCCGCGAAGCTCCGCCGGGCGCTGGAGGCGCTGCCCGGTGAGCTCGACACCCGCTGGCTCGAGGCCCACCTGCGGCCGCTGATCGGGCTCGAGAGCGAGACCCCGGAACGCAGCGAGGACTCGTTCGGAGCGTGGCGGCGTTTCTTCGAAGCCCTCGCGGAGCGCCGGCCGCTCGTGCTCGTCTTCGAGGATCTGCACTGGGCCGATCCGGGCGTGCTCGACTTCGTCGACCACCTCGTCGACTGGGCCGGCGGCGTCCCCCTGCTCGTCCTCTGCACGGCCCGCCCCGAGCTGCTCGAGCGCCGTCCGGGCTGGGCCGGCGGCAAGCGCAACGCGATCACGATCACGCTCTCCCCGCTCTCGAACGAGGAGACGGGAGAGCTCGTGGCCGCGCTGCTCGGCGACGCGGAGCTGCCGGCCGGCGTGTCTGACCGCCTGCTCGCCCACGCGGGCGGGAACCCGCTCTACGCCGAGGAGTACGCGCGGATGCTCGTGGAGCGCGGCTTCCTCGTGCGCGAGAACGGCTCGTGGCGGCTGGCGCAGCCCGACCTGCCTCTGCCCGAGTCGGTGCAGGGGACGATCGCCGCCCGCGTCGACGCGCTCCCCGCGGACGAGAAGGCGCTGCTCCAGCAGGCGGCCGTCGTCGGGAAGGTGTTCTGGCTGGGCGCTGTTGCCGCGCTGGCGGACACCGAGGCCGAGCCGGCGGAGCGGCTGCTGCACGCATTGGAGCGCAAGGAGTTCGTTCGCCGCGAACGACGCTCGTCCGTCGCGGACGACGTCCAGTACACGTTCCGCCACGTGCTCGTCCGTGACGTCGCCTACGGGCAGCTCCCGCGGGCGCGGCGGGCTGAGGCGCACCTCCGTACCGCCGGGTGGTTGGAGTCGGCGAGCGCAGAGGAACTGGCCGAGCAGCTCGCCCATCACTACACGTGCGTCGTCGAGCTGCGCCGCATTCTGGACGAGGACACGTCGGACATCGCGGCGCGCGCGGTCGAGGCCTTCCACCAGGCAGCCGAGCGCGCGCTTGGTGCGAACGCCTTCGAGGCGGCGCGCCGGTTCTTCGCGACCGAGCTCGATCTGCGTGCGGAGGACGACCCGCAACGCCCGTATGCGCTGCTCGGCCTCGGCAGGGCGCGCGCGCACGCAGAGGGAAGCGGAACCGACGAGCTCGAGCAGGCGTACGAAGCACTCGAGGCGGCCGGTGACCGCGAGACCGCAGCCGAAGTCGCATCCGAGCTCGGGCCGCTCTTCTGGGCGCGAGGTGAAGCCGAAAAGGCGGCCGGCTGGTCGAACCGAAGCGCTGAGCTCGTCGCGGACCTACCGCCGTCGCGGACTAAGGCGCTGGTGCTGAGCCGGCTCGCGAGCCTGCACAGCATCCGCGATCAGGTCGACGAGGCGATCAGCGTGGGCGAGGCCGCGCTCGCACTCGCAGAGCAGGTCGGCTCCGACGAGGTGCGCGCGCGTGCTCTGGGAGCGCTGGCGAACGCGCGCACGCAGACCGGTGACTGGTCCGGCTTCGAGGACTACGCCCTGAGCGTCGAAATCGCGACGAAGCTCAAGTCGCCGGAGGCGGTGGTGAACCTCATCAACCACGCGGGCTCGCGCATCGCGTACGGTGACCTCGAGGGTGCTTTCGAGCTCCAGGCCCGTGGCCGTGAGCTCTCCCGCGACCTCGGCGAGTTGAGGTATGCCGCCTGGCTCCACGCGGAGCAGGTCAGCGAGAACCACTGGCGCGGTCGCTGGGACGACGCGCTCCGGCTCGCGGACGAAGTCGTCAGCACTGCCGCCGGCGGGGCCGCCGCCTACATGGAGATCCCGGCCCGCCTCACCCGCGCCCGGATCCTGTTCGACCGCGGGCAGGATCGAGAGGCCAGAGACGACGTTGAACGCGCGCTCGCGCAGGCGCTCGAGAGCGGCGAGGTGCAGGTCGTCGTTCCCGCGCTCGCCATGCGAGCGCGGCTGAGGTGGGAGGCGGATCCCACCGCGGCCGAGGCGGACGTCTCCGACGCCCTAGCGCGCATGGCCGGACATGAGGTCTGGGCGAGCCTCGCGTGGGCCGACATCGGTGTCGTGCTCGCGGGGCTCGAACTTCCGTTTCCGGAGATCGAAGCCTCGAGCCGCTGGATCGAGGCCGCGCGCGCCTTCGCGAACGACCCCGCTGGGGCGGCCGACCTCTACGCCGAGATCGGCTCGCGCCCCGACGAGGCGTTCGCCCGGCTCCGGGCGGCGCAGCTCCTGCTCGCCCAGGGAGAGGAGGACGCCGCCGAGACGCAGCTCGCGGCCGCGCGCGACTTCTACCGCAGCGTGGACGCCACGGCCCGCCTCGCGGCGATCGAGTCGCTGCTCAGCTCAGCTTGAGGGCCCGCGCTGCGTTGCCCGCGCGCGGAGCCAGAGGACATTCACGGTGGCGTCGCGCCCGTGCTCCACGGAGGCGAACTTGAAGCGCTTCCCGATCGCGAAGAAGTGGTCGGGGCCGACGAGCTTGAGGCCGTGGCGCGGCGTCGGCTTCTTGCCGTCGAAGGTGACGCGGATTGCGGGGCTTTCGACCGAGAGCGCCATCGCGTCCGTCCCCTGCGGCGGGGTCACGGTCTTGACGTCGTTCGGCCCGCCCGACGTCGCTGACGCCGACCCGATGGGGTCGTAGCTGATGCCTCCGACGATGTGCATGGCTCCTCCCAGGTCGCGGCCGCGAAGAGTCTACGGTTCTTTCGTCAGTTCGGGCGCGGTCTTGCCCAGCCAGCTAAACCGACGGACGATTACCCGCCGCCTTTTCAACGTCAGCCGGCGCGAGAGCGCCTTGCGCAGGATCGCCACGTCGCAAAGATGCGCCTTGAAGTCGATGAACTGAATGCGCGCCTGAAGGCGGTACTCGTCGGCGTCTGAAGGAAAAGGTCTGAAGAACCTGACCGCGTCCCGGGCGAACGCCTGCGCGTCGCGCCGGCAGTACTCGGGCGTTCCCGCCGTGACCGTGATGGTCGTCGAGGGAAATCCGGCGTAGGCCGGAACCGTCAGCCGCTTCACGGCCTTGTGGTGCCCGGACGAGCCGCAGCCTCCGAGGACGAGCGCCGCGAGCAGGCAGGCCGACCGCCTCGTCATGTACTTCGGCATCGCCAAACGGCGTCAGGGTAGCCGAGGTGCCTCGCGACTCCTTGACGTCCTGTGCGTAACGGAGGGATTCTCTGGCGTGCAGTCGACAGGAGAAGGAGGGTCAGTATGGCCAGAAGATTCGGGCGCTTCGTGCGCCAGAACACAATCGCGCTGCTGGCGCTGTTCGTCGCCCTGAGCGGGACGACCTTCGCCGCTGCGAACACCGTCTTGCCCAAGAACAGCGTCGGGACGAAGCAGCTCAAGAAGAACGCAGTGACAGGTCTGAAGATCAAGAACAATCAGGTCACTGGTACCGACGTCAACGAGGCGACCCTGAGCAAGGTGCCGTCGGCGACGAACGCCGATAGCGCAACGCACGCAACATCGGCCGGCAGTGCAGCTCCCAGCGGGCCCGCCGGGGGAGCATTGTCAGGCAGTTACCCGAACCGCGGTCTCGCTCCCGCCGAGGCGTATCACGAAGTAGGCGCTCCGGGTGAGCCGGGCTTCCGGGACGGCTGGACTAACTTTAGTCCGAGCAGCAACACGACGGCAGCCTTCTACAAGGATCCGTACGGCGTCGTTCACTTCAAGGGAACCATCGTCGGCGGCATCAGCACGATCTTCTTTCTGCCGTCTGGCTATATGCCGACCAAGACCGTGTGTTTCTCAACCTCGAGGAACGGCGGAGCTGCCAATATCTGCGTCGACCCAAACGGCGATGTGTACCAAGGAGCAGCTGGATCGCAGACGGGCTCGCTGCTTCTTGACGGCCTGACCTTCCGCGCCGGGGCTGGTTAATCGTAAGGCTAAAAGAGCTGGTTCACAGAGAGCTAGTAGGTGGGCTGTCCTTCGGCTTTGTCAAGCGGCGTGAGGCTATCCGAAGTGCTCTCA
>WNGF01000787.1_pt1 | contig 46814 bp, 25 predicted proteins | sample 5400641 | NCBI WGS metagenome assembly WNGF01 (sample SAMN13153371, study PRJNA577476) | soil metagenome | isolation source: 80 cm soil or saprolite under grassland replicate 2 | place: USA:California | collected 2016-06-15 | reverse complement strand
CGGCCTTCGAGGTTTATCGAGGTTAAGTACCAAGGCATTGTCGTTGGCGACTCGCAGCTTCCCCTGGAAGGTCTCTTTTGGGAATCCGTGTTCCATCCGTGTTCCATCCGTGGCTCGCCTGAAAATCTTGTCGGAAATGGAAGATTTCTTCTTATAGTGGTTCGGATGACACGGATGATTCTCGCTCAGACCAGCATCTGGACGACTATCTCACCGAATTGACCTTCCAGTTCAATCGGCCCAAACCTGCTTTGGGCAGAAAGGTCCTCTCTCGGCTGGTCGAGCCAGCGGTCGGAATCGAGCCAGCACCGTTTACTTCGCAGACCCGGACCACAATCGGTCGAGTACTGTTGAGTCACGTAAACAGCCCTATTGGTCATTGGTCATTAAGGCCACCGAGAGAACGCCAGGCTTAATTCAACGGCAGTGGGGCTGGCCCGGGTAGGCTACTCTCTGACGCCACTCCGTGGCTGGAAGCTTGCGCTTTTGGGGAGCACGCGGACGAAAATCGTGACGTCGGCCGCCCGCTTGCTGGCGGATCGACCCACGCCCACCGAGGTTCTGCCCGGCAAGAAAACTCCTTGCCCCGGGGAAGTCCTTTGAAGAGTCTTTGTCATGAAACGTCTGACTGCGATGCAACCTATGATGACTGCGCCGTTGCGCTGGTTTGTTTTGTCGTTGGTGCTCCTGGCGGCCGAGGTTCCCGTTGCACCCGGTGCCCCCGGCCGGGCCGGTGAGGCCACGCCGGCCGAATCCCTCACCGTCCCCCCTGGCTTCAAAGTGGAGCTGCTGCGCAGCGCCCAGCCCGGAGAAGGCTCGTGGGTTGCCGTGACGACCGATGGCCAGGGCCGCCTGATCGTGTCGCCGCAGGACAAGGAGCCAATGTTGCGTTTTACCATCGGCGCCGACGGCCGGATCGCCAAGATGGAGCCACTGGATGTTCCCGTGACTGGAGCGATGGGTCTGCTCTACGCCTTCGACAGCCTTTATGTGAACGGCAACGGACCGCAAGGCTATCATCTCTATCGACTGCGCGCCACCAAGGGCGACGGCCGATTCGATTCGGTCGAGCTGCTTCGCAAATGGAAGGGCGGAGCCGGCGAACACGGCGCGCACGGCATTGTTCTCGGCCCCGACAAGAAGCTCTACATTGTCAACGGCAACTTCGTCGATGTCCCCGAAGACATTCTGCCCTCCAGCCCGCACAAAAACTATCGGGACGATATCGTGCTGCCGCGGATGGAAGATGGGCGAGGTTTTGGCGCCGGGCGCAAGCCGCCAGGCGGCTACGTCGTGCGCCTGGACGCGGATGGCAAGAATGCGGAGTTGTTCGCCTCCGGCGAGCGCAACACTTACGACATTGCTTTCAATGCGGACGGTGAATTGTTCGGGTTCGACAGCGACATGGAATGGGATTGGGGTGCGCCCTGGTATCGGCCGATCCGCGTTTGCCATATCGTGAGCGGGGGTGATAACGGTTTTCGTGAAGGCTCGGCCAAGTGGCCGGAATATTATCCGGACAGCCTGCCGCCCGTGGTGAACGTGGGGATTGGGTCGCCGACCGGCGTGCGGTTCGGGACAGGCGCGAAGTTCCCGCCGAAATATCAAAGCGCCTGCTTCGTGATGGATTGGTCCTACGGCCGCATTCTCGCCGTGCACCTGGCTCCGCGCGGAGCCAGCTACCAGGGCACGTTTGAAAATTTTGTGGTCGGCAAGCCGCTCAACGTGACCGATCTGGAGATCGGCAAAGACGGCGCGATGTACTTCACGATCGGCGGCCGCAAGACCCAGGGTGGATTGTATCGGGTCAGCTTCGCCGGGGCCACCGGCGGGCAGAGCGCGGTGGCGTCGCCCGGCGGGCCGGCCCGCGCCTTGCGCCACCAACTGGAAGCCTTCCACGGCCGGCAGGATCCGCAAGCCGTCGATTTCGCCTGGCCACACCTCGACAGCGAAGATCGCTTCATTCGTTACGCCGCCCGACTGGCCATCGAGAGCCAACCGGTCGAGCGATGGCAGCAACGCGCCCTGGACGAGACGCGCAAACGGGCCAGCCTCACCGCGCTGCTGGCCCTGGCCCGGTGCGGTTCGCCCGACCTGCAGGACAAACTGCTCGAGAGCCTGGACCGTTTTGGGCCGGACGATTTCGCCGAGGACCAGAAACTTGAAGCCCTGCGCGTCTGCGAGGTTTGTTTCGCGCGCATGGGCGGGCCGAGCCAGAACACCGCGCGGGACGTCATCAAATCGCTCGACGACCTTTTCCCGAGCAAGAGCTGGCCGCTCAACCGCGAGTTGTCACAGTTGCTCATCGCGCTGGAGACGCCCGGGATCGTGAAGAAAACCCTCGATTTGCGCGACGCTGCGGCGACCCAGGAGGAGCAACTTCACTACATGGTGGCCTTGCGCAACGCCAGGACCGGCTGGTCGATCGAGGATCGCCAGCGTTACTTTTCCTGGTTCCGAAGCCGTCCCCCGACGCAGGACGGCGGGCCGACTTATCCGGGCGGCGCCAGCTATTTCATCAGCCGCAACACGCGGCATTCGAGCGAAACCATCCAATGGTTCAAAGATGTGGGCCGCGATTATGGGGACGGCGCGAGCTTCAATGACTTTCTGAAAAACCTCCGCAAAGCCGCGGTCGAAAACCTTTCCGACGCGGAACGGGGCGAGTTGGCGGCGCTGCTGGTGGACCCGGCCGCTCCCGCCACGGCCAAGGCCAAAAAGGAACCAAAATTCGTGCGAGAGTGGAAAGTCTCGGATCTCGCGGCGGACCTCGAGCGCGCCGGGCGTGGCCGGAATTTCGAAAATGGCCGTGAAGCGTTCGCCGCCGCGCAATGCCTGGCCTGCCATCGCTTCGGCAACGAGGGAGGCGGCACCGGGCCGGACCTGACCGCGGTGTCCAGTCGATTCACCCGCAAGGACGTTTGGGAAAGCATCGTCGATCCGTCCAAGGTGGTCAGTGAACAGTATCAAAACATCACCGTCACGAAGAAGGACGGCAATGATGTGACGGGACGTTTGGTCGAGGAAACCGAGAGCAAACTGGTGCTCGTGCCCAATCCGCTCGCGACTGACCGGGTCGAGATGGCGAAGAGCGCGGTGCAAAAGCGGGCCCCTTCCAAGGTTTCACCCATGCCCGAGGGCCTCGTCAATGTCCTGACCAAGGACGATATTCTCGACTTGTTGGCCTATCTCGAATCCGGCGGGAAGAGGGAACACGCCGCGTTCAAGCCGTAATCGGCCCGCCCAGACTTAAACACAACCTAGACTATGAAAACGCTGAGCATGATGGTGAGCGCCCTCGCGGGCGCCGCGCTGGCTGCGACCGCCGCCGAATCCAAGGTGGACTTCGTCCAGAGCATCCAGCCTATCCTCCAGAAAAACTGCATCAAGTGCCACGGCCCGGAGAAGCAAAAGGGCAAGTTGCGCCTCGACTCGAAGGAAGCCGCGGCCAAAGGCGGCAAGGACGGCCCGGCCTTCGTCCCCGGTGATGCCGCCAAGAGCGAGCTGTATCGGCGCATTACCCTCCCGAAGAGCGATGATGATTTCATGCCGAGCGAGGGCGATCCGCTCACCCAGTCACAAATTGATCTGATCCACGACTGGATCAACCAGGGCGCCCAGTGGCCGGACTCGGCGATCGCCAAAGAGGGAACACCTGCCAGCGCGGCCCCGCTGGCGCCTCCCGGCCCGGTCTTGCCGCCGGACTTCAAACCCGGCGCCGCGGAGCAGAAGGCCATTGCCGCCCTCGCCCAAAAGGGCATCGAGGTGCGGCCCATCGCGGCCAATCTCAACTGGCGCGAAGCAAACCTCCGCCTGCTCGGCACCAACATCACCGACTCGGTCACCGTGTCGCTCAAAGCGATCCTGGGACTGGTCGATCTCAATCTCGGGAACACGAAGATTTCCGACGCCGGCCTGGTCAACCTCCGAGGCTTGACCAATCTGCAGCGACTTCACCTCGAACTGACCTCCGTTTCCGATGCCGGTTTGGCCAACCTCAAGGGCCTACCCAATCTCACTTACCTCAACCTCTACGGTACAAAAGTGTCCGACGCCGGTCTCGAGCACCTCAAAGGGCTGAAGCATTTGCGGAATCTTTACGTATGGCAGACCAAAGTCACCGACGCGGGCGTGAAGAAACTCAAGACTGCGTTGCCCGATCTGGACATTTCAACCGGCTGGGATTTGAGCGCTTTTGCCAAGAAGGAAGACAAGCCGGCCGAAGCCAAAGACGAAAAGAAGGGCGACAAAAAAGAGGACAAAAAAGAGGAGAAGACGGACGAGAAGAAAGTTGAGAAGAAGGACGACAAAAAAGAGGAGAAGAAGGCTGAGAAAAAGGAGGAGAAAAAGCAGTGAGGGGCGAGGCGACGGGTGACTCGCCACCAGGTCCTCACGTGCATCAGGGACATGAACAAGGGAAGCCCTCGCGCCTGCGCAGACTGATGAGACTTGTCACTGGTAACTGGTAACTAGTCACTGGTGATTTAAGGAGATCAGACCCGAGGGTCAGTCAATTACCAGTTACCGGTTGAACGCCAGAGCAAGTTAACCGCGGATGGACGCAGATGGACGCAGATCCCAAGCGGAGTCGCCTGCAGGCACCAGGCCGACGGGCAGTTCCCTTTGCACTTCATCGGCAAAGTGGCGGCCTAGCCGCCGCACACCATCTGTCCATCTGCGGTCAAGCCCCCTCTTCTGAGCCGTCCGTGCATGTGTCGCCTCTCTACATTTGGCTGAAAATTTCCCGAATCCTCGGCTCGTGAAGATTCTCGTTCTGCACCCCTGGAAACTTCAAACCGCCGGATAAGCTGGACATTCTCCGATGGTCCGGTAGTATCCGCTCAAGCCCGTTCAAAAGATTATGTTGTCCCAGAACCAGAGTGGTTCGGCAGATGGTTTTACCTTCGCCCCTCGAGAGCATCTCTCTAATCCTTCAGGCGGCGGCACACGAATCCTCCTTCTCAGAGGTTGAAGGCCAGCTGACGTCGTTCATGGTCCGCCAGAGGCGTATGCAGGGGTTGTCACGCGATTGTAACAAATCGCGGCGCGCGCTTTTTTGCGCGGCTGGTTCCGGGATTTTTTGCCGCCATCCGCGGGCCCTGTGTTCCCCCCAACCAAGCGAAAGTCGATTATGCGTATCCCAAAGCTCGCCCTGTTGCTCCTGACCCTCAGCTTCATGGCCTTGATGGGCCCGGCCGAGTCGACCCGGGCGGCGGAAGCCACGATCGCGAACAACCCGGCCGATGCGGAGGCCACCTTCACGGCCGCGACCGATACATTCATCTCGACGAATATCGGCAACCCGAGCGTTGCGGGCACCGTCACGGCGGTCTCCGGCGGGTACAACATCACGGCCGGCGGGACCAACATCACTGGTTCGTCGGACCAATTCACTTTCAATTCCGAGCTCGTGGCCGGTGATTTCGACTACAAGATCCGTCTGGCAGGGATGACGTTGGTGGATGCGTGGAGCAAAGCGGGCCTGATGGCGCGGGAGACGCTTTTCCCGAGCAGCACGTATGCCTGCTCGTTCGCCACGCCGAGTGTCACGGGCGCCTATTTTCAGTGGCGCACGAACGCCAGCGGAACCACCTTCAACAGCGGCTCATTTCCCGTCAACTATCCCAATACCTGGCTGCGATTGCGGCGTGCAGGCAACGTGTTCACCGGTTACGCCAGCCTGGATGGCGACTCCTGGTTCCAACTCGGTTCGGCCACCATTACGATGGCGAACAGCGCTTACCTCGGCATGGCCGTCAGCGCCAGCGTGACCAATGGGAGCGCCATTTCCACCGTCACCGCCCAGTTCCGGGACTTTGCGCCGGCCACCGGCGGGACCATCGGGACGATGCTGCCCGAGATTGAGCCGCCCGGACCGAGCAGCCGCAAGACCCCGTTCGCCCTGACGGAGATCATGTACCGTCCATTTCCGGCGACCAACGCCAGCGGCAGCTCGCTCGAGTTTGTGGAGATCTACAACTCGAATCCGTTCTTCGAGGAGATTAGCCGGTTCCGTCTGTCCGGCGACATCGACTACACTTTTCCCCAGGGCACATTTGTGCAGGGCGGCCAGTACATCGTGGTGGCGAAGGACCCGGCGGCGTTGAACGCGTATTACCAGCTCTCCGGCGTGCCGGTCTTCGGTCCCTACACCAACTCGCTCGATCGATCCGGCACGGTCCGGTTGCGGAACAACTCCGACGGGATCGTGTTGGAAGTGCCGTATTCGAACGATCCGCCCTGGCCGGCGGCCGCGGACGGGACGGGGCATTCGCTGGTGCTGAAACGGCCGTCCTACGGGGAGGGTTTCGCGCGCGCCTGGGGGCCGAGTGATCAGATCGGCGGATCTCCCGGTCGCGCCGATGGCTACACTTTCACTCCCCGGCACAACGTGGTGATCAATGAGTTCCTGGCGAATTCCACCAGCCCGGACCTGGATTATGTCGAGCTCTACAACCATTCCAACGTCCCGGTGGACCTGACCGGTTGCGCGCTGTCCGACGATCCGACCACGAACAAGTTCATCATCGCAACGCCCACGACCATCCCGCCCCGCGGCTTCGTGGTTTACGATCAGAACCAGCTCGGCTTCTGCCTCAGCGCGGCGGGCGAGACGCTCTACTTCCGCGCCCCGGGCAATGTCGTCCTCGATGCGGTCAAGTTCGCCGACCAGGCCGAAGGCGTCTCCTCCGGCCGTTTTCCAGATGGTGCCCGGGAGTTCTATCCGCTTTCGGCGAGGACTCCGGGCGCGCCCAACGGCAACATCCTGATCCGCGACGTGGTCATCAACGAGATCATGTACAAGCCCCTCTCCGGCATGGGCGACGATGAGTATGTCGAGCTGTACAACAAAGGGACCAATCCGGTGAGTCTCGCCCGGTGGAAGTTCACCTCCGGCATCAACTACACCTTCCCGTCCAACGCGGTGATCGCGCCGGGCAGCTACCTTGTCGTGGCCAAAAACGCGTCGCGGTTGCTGACCAACTATCCGAATCTCAATTCCACCAACACCTATGGGGACTTCACCGGCAAGGTTCGTGGAGGTGAGCGTCTCGCGCTGGCCAAGCCCGAGCTCAATATCGGGGTCAACTGCCTGGGGATGCTGGAAACCAATCTTCTCCATGTCGTCGTCGATGAGGTCACCCTCAACACCGGGGGCAACTGGGGCAATTGGGCCAATGAAGGCGGGAGCAGCCTGGAACTGGTTGACCCGCGCAGTGACCATCGCCTGGCTCACAACTGGGCCGACAGCGATGAAACACAGAAGGCCCCGTGGACCGCGATCGAATGCACCGGCAACCTCGACAATGGCATCGAGGCCTCCAGCTTTCTCGAAGGCTACCTCATGGGCGAGGGGGAGTGTCTCCTCGACAATGTCGAGATCTTCACCCCGACAGTCCCCAACGGTTGCACCAACGGCACCTTCGAGGGCGGTCAGTCGAGCTGGGTCATGCGCGGGGACCATATCCGGTCGACGATCGACAATACCGGCGGCTATCCCAGTGGCGGCACTTGTCTGCACATCCGCGGCACCCAACGCGGCGATTCGATCGACAACCGTATCCGGGTGCCCATCGCCTTTTCCGCCACGACCGGGCCGTGCACGATCCGCTACAAGGTGCGCTGGCTGCGCGGTTGGCCTGAACTCCTCCTGCGCACCCATGGGAACTGGATGGATTGTGTCGGGCGAATGACTGTGCCGGCCAACCTCGGCACCCCCGGTGCCCGCAACAGCCGCGCCGCGACCAATGCGCCGCCCGCCATTTATGCCGTGACTCATTTTCCCATCCTGCCCGCCGCCAACCAAAACGTGACCGTGCTGGCCCGTTGTTATGACCCGGATGGCGTCGCCTCGCTCGTCGCCCGGTATCGGGTCGATCCGGCCACGTCCTCTGCCGCGGTCCCGCTGTTGGATGATGGCACGGGCGGGGACGCGGTTGCCGGGGACGGAATTTACAGCGGCACGATCCCTGGCCAAGCCGCCGGCAAGCTGGTGGCGTTCCAGGTCGTCGCGGTCGACCCGCTCGGCGCCACGAATATTTTCCCCCTGCAGATCCCGTCTTATCCCGCTTACCAGACGTGGGAATGTCTGGTGCGCTTTGGCGAGCCGACACCGGCCAGCGCGTTCGGGGTTTATCGGCAGTGGCTGCCCGCGGCCCTGGTCAGCGAGTGGGCCAGCCGGCCGGCTTTGAGCAACGAGAAGTTGTACGGCACGTTTGTCTACGGAAACTTCCGGGTGGTCTATAACCACCAAACCCGTTACAACGGCAGCCCCTATCACCAGGGCCTGGGATCGCCGGAAACGGGCCTCAACCATTTTACCATCGGTCTGCCGGATGATGACGTGATCCTGGGCACGCCGAATTTCAACAAGATCCACTCTCCAGGCAATGGACCGTACGATGACGTCACCCTGCAACGTGAGCAGATCTGCTATTGGACGGCCCGTCAAATGGGCCTGCCCTGGGGTAACCGGCGCTTCGTCAACATGTACGTCAACGGCAACCGCAAGACCCGCACCAGCGGCTCGGTCGACGGGATGATGGAGGATTCCCAGACGCCCGGCTCCGACATGTTGGAGGAGTTCTTTAATAATGACCAGGACGGCCACTTGTACAAACTCCAACCTTGGTTCGAAACCGATGACGGCACGGGCCAGACCATCGGTTTTCGCAACCAGGGCTGGTGCAGCCTGCTCCGGTATACCACACCCTCCAACGGCGTGCCGGTGCAGAAAACGGCGCGCTATCGGAACAACTACCTGGTGCGCGCGGTCAATGGCACCGCCAATGATTACTCGACCGTCTTCCAGTTGATCGATGCCGCCAATTCGCCGGCCGGCCCCGCGCTTACCGCCAATTTCTCGGCCGTCGTCGACCTGGAGGAATGGTTCCGCATCTTCGCCGTCGAGCACGCCTCGGGCAACTGGGACGCCTTCGGTTGCCAGAACTCCCAGAACATGTACGGCTACAAACCGGACAACAGCAAATGGCGGCTGATGATTTGGGACTGGAACATCGTGCTCGGAAATAGCGGCTCCTGGGGGGCGGGGCAGAATCTTTTCCTGGTCAATCCCGGCATCGGGGCCAGTGGGCCGGACACGACCATGATGGCCCTGTACAATAATCCGCCTTTCCGCCGCACTTATTGGCGGGCCATGAAGGAGCTTTGCAACGGGCCGTGGCGCGCCGGCAATGTTGAGCCCGTCCTGGATGCCAAATTCAAGGCGATGCGCGACAGCGGCGTCAACGCGCAGGACCCAGGCTCAGCCGGCGTCAAGAATTTCATCGCTGCCGCCCGCTCGAGCATTCTCACGCAGCTGGCGACCGAGGATGCCGCCGCCTTCAAGATCACTGTGCCCGACGAGATCACCACCAACAACAACCTGATCTCCATCACGGGTGAAGCCCCCGTGGAAGCGAAGTCGATCCGGATCAACGGCATCGAGTACCCCATTACCTGGACCAGCGTGAAAGCCTTCCGCGTCCTGGTGGCCGCCGGCAGCGCAACCAACGAGCTCTCGATCCAGGCCGACGATGCGAATGGCAATGCCCTGGCCGGTTTTGCCACCAACATCACCGTCCATTATACCGGCTCATTCACCGCTCCCGAATCGGCCTTGGTCATCAACGAGATCATGTACAACCCCCTCGTTCCGGAAGCCTCCTACATCGAGATCTACAACCACTCCGATTTTTCTTTCGACGTGTCAGGCTGGCGGGTCAACGGGCTCGACTTCACTTTCCCGGACGGATCCCTCCTCACCAACCGCCAGTATCTCGTCCTGGCCAAAAATCTCGCCGCCTTCTCCTCCGCTTATGGCAGCAGTGTGGCTCCCGCCGGCGCGTTTGAAGGGAATCTTGATCGAGGCGGTGAGACTCTCACCTTGGAACGGCCCATGACGGTCCTCACGACCAACAACCCATTCGTCACGACCAACACCATCTATATTCCCGTCGACAAGGTCCGATACGACGATGGCCCGCCCTGGCCCCCGGCTGCCGACGGGTTTGGCCCAGCTCTCCAATTGATCGACGCCAACCAGGACAACGGCCGGGTGAGCAACTGGACCGATCACGAGGAATGGCGCTATTACTCCTTCACGGGCACGATCAGCGGTGGCACGACCCTGGGGACGAACTTCCTGCTTTTCCTCAACACTCCCGGGGATGTCTATCTCGACGACCTGGTGCTGGTCGCGGGCACGCAAGCTGGGCAGGGCCCGAATCTACTCGAGAATGGCGACTTCGAATCGACGTTCGCAGGCCCTTGGGTGGCGTTGGGCAGCCACAGCAATTCTGTCATCTCCACCGAGTTCAGCCACTCGGGCAGCGCCAGCCTTCACATCATCAGCACGGGCAACGGTGCTCCCACTTCCACGATTCGGCAGTTCATCCCGGCCCTGCCGACCAATACCGTCTGCACGGTGAGTTTCTGGTTCCGACCTTCGACTAACGGCAACATCCTTACCGCGCGCACGACGCCGGGAAGCACGTTCGTCAGCACGAATGGCATCCGACCGACCTTCTTCACGCCCGGCGCGGCCAATTCGGTGGCGGCGCCAGCGGCCCCTTACGATCCGCTTTGGCTGAATGAGCTTCAGCCCAATAATGTGACGGGCCCCGTGGACAACCACCAGGAACATGATCCCTGGATCGAACTTTTCAATGCCGGCACAAACACGCTCGATCTCAGCGGCTATTACCTGGCCGACAACTACACCACGAACCTGACCCAATGGCCGTTCCCCCCAGGCAGTTCCCTGGCCCCGGGCGCGTTCAAACTCGTCTGGGCGGACGGTCAGCCGGCGCAGAGCATCGCGGCCGAGTGGCACGCCAACTTCCGTCTGAACAGTCAAACCGGTTCCGTGGCCCTGGTCCGCCTGGTCCTCGGCAAGCCCCAGATTACCGATTACCTCAACTACTCGGGCATCGGCCCGGATCTTTCCTATGGCGATTTTCCCAACGGCCAGCCGATTTCCCGGCAAACTTTCTTTGGCGTGACCCCGGGCGCGTCCAACGTCGCCAGGGAAGTCACGCTTTTCATCAACGAATGGATGGCGTCGAACACGAACTTCCTGGCTGATCCGGCCGACGGCCACTTCGACGATTGGTTCGAACTCTACAATCCTGGGACCAACGCCGTGGACCTGGGCGGTTACTGGCTCACGGATAATGTGGGATCTCCTCAGGGATTTCAGATTCCGGCCAATGGCCAATATGTCCTTCCCCCGGGCGGCTTCCTGCTCGTCTGGGCGGACAACGAGACCAATGAAAACACGGCCGGCCAAACCGATCTGCATGTCAACTTCCAACTTTCCAAGAGCGGTGAACAGATCGGTTTGTTCGCGCCCAATGGCTTCACCGAGATCGACAGTGTGACCTTTGGCCCGCAGACCAACGACATCAGTCAGGGCCGCTTCGCCGACGGGGCCGGGTCGATCTACTTCATGACGACGCCCACGCCGCGCGGCCCCAACACGCTCGGCTTGGGCAACACGCCCCCGACGGTCAACCCCATCGGCAACCGCAGCCTGACCCTCGGTCAGACCTTGAGCTTCACTGTCACCGCCACTGATCCGGATCGGCCAGCCCAATCCTTGAGCTTCGTCCTGGCTCCGGGCTTCCCCGGCGGAGCCTCGATCAACGCCACGTCCGGGCTCTTTAGCTGGACGCCCTCGGAGACGCAGGCCCCCAGCACGAACTCCTTCACGGTGCGAGTGACCGACAATGGAGTGCCGCCGGCCAGCGGGACTGGAAGCTTCACCGTCATCGTCGGCGCGCCGCCCAAGGCCAGGATTACGATCGATGGCCACGGCGGTGTCTCTCTGGTTTTCGGCACCCTGGCCCAGAAGTCCTACCGCATTGATTACAAGGAGTCCCTCAGCGCGCCTTCCTGGACGCCGCTGGGTCCGGCGGTGGTGGCGAATGGGGACAGCCTGACCGTGCCGGACAACCTCAGCGGCCACCCGCAGCGCTTCTACCGCATCGTTCAGGTGGACTAAGGTGGGTTTTGCGATTTGCGATTTGGCAATAGTTAACAACGATGAGCGGTTCATGGGGTGCGCAATCTCTTTTGGAACCGCTAATCGACGCTAATCTTCGCTAATCAGACCAGGCGCATTTGGCGGTGGGTCCGTTTGCGTGGGGACGTGCGCGACACCGCGTCGCTCATCTTTGTTCCATTAGCGTTTATTAGCGCAGATTAGCGGTTCAACCTCTCACCTGCTCTGTTGGGGATTGAGGATTGGGGATTGCCGCTTGCGGGTTTCCAGGCGCGGCCCGCGGCCCTGCGAACCACAAATCGCAAATCGCAAATCGCAAATTCTTCGTGTCTCTGCGTTCTCCCGCGGCTATTCTCCTCTTGTGTCCCGTTACTGCTTTCGTCTGGCTGCTGGCTACGTGGTAGAACCTGTGCTCGTGGCCTTCGGACTCTTGCTCAGCCGGCCCGTTTCGGCCGAGAACTGGCCGGCCTGGCGCGGTCCTCGCCTGGATGGCACCAGCCTGGAAACTGGCGTGCCCACGCACTGGAGCACGGCCAGCAACAAGGTCTGGAAAACTGAACTGCCCGGTGCCGTCCACGCTTCTCCCGCCGTCAGCCGCCGCGAGCTTTTCCTGCGTGGCGATCGGCACCTCATTTGCATCGGAATCCCTTGAATGACTGGACCTTCACCGGTTTCCCCCGGAACCGACTGATCGCCGGCTTTCTTGCTGGGCTTGGCAAGGCGGGGTAACATAGGCGCGTCTATGGACAAAATCACCTACGCCTCCCTCGCGACGCTGGGCGAGGATGTTCATCAGGCGTTCGATGCCGCACTTTCCTACGAGCTAAAAAAAATCGGGCGAGTTCATCCCCTCTACATTCGCGGCCAAAAGAAGAAGGCGAAAACGGGACTATTCAAGGATACCAGTCCGGCGGACAGCCGGATCGTGCTGGGAGAGTTTCAAAGTGGTGGTCGGGAAGAGACGCGCCAGGCCATCGAAGCGGCCCAAGCCGCTGTCCCCGACTGGCGCGAACTGGGCTGGCAGCAGCGGGTGGCGTTCTTGCGCAAAGCCGCCGAGTTGATCAACGAGCGCCGGTTTCGCCTCGCCGCCTTGCTCAGCCTGGAGGTGGGCAAGAACCGTTTCGAAGCCATCTCCGAAGTCGCCGAAAGCATCGATCTCATCCACTATTACTGCCGCCAGATCGAGGCGCACCACGGCTACGTCATCCCCATGGGCGGGACCGGTTCGGAGCAAACCCGCAGCGTGCTCAAGCCCTACGGCGTGTGGGCGGTGGTTGCTCCCTTCAATTTTCCGCTCGCCCTGGCCACCGGCATGGCCGCCGGCGCGCTGGTGGCGGGCAACACGGTGGTGTTCAAGCCGGCCAGCGACACCCCGCTCGCCGGCGTGCTCCTGCACGAAATCCTCCATGAAGCCGGATTGCCTGTCGGCGTGGCGAACCTGGTCACCGGCCCCGGCAGCACCGTGGGCGAAGAACTCGTCGCCAACCCGGAGGTGGACGGATTTATCTTCACCGGCTCGAAGGCCGTGGGTCTGGAGATCCTGCGCCGCTTCAACCAGTCCCGTCTCCGCCCCTGCATCGCCGAGATGGGCGGCAAAAATCCGACCATCGTCATGCCGTCGGCCAACCTCGACGACGCCACCGAAGGAGTGCTCCGCTCCGTCTTCGCCATGGGTGGCCAGAAGTGTTCGGCCTGCTCGCGGGTCTATCTGCACCAGAACATCTACAAGCCATTCCTCGAACTGCTCGTGGAGAAAACCCGGAAACTCGTCATCGGCGATCCCACGAAACGGGAAACCTTCCTCGGGCCGTTGATCAACGAGGCAGCCGTGGCCAGGTTCGAGGCGGCGGTCCGCCTCGGCCGCAAGGAGGGCCGGATCCTTTATGGAGGAAACCGACTGAAGGAGTTCGACCACGGTTTCTTTGTCGAACCGACCATCATCGACCGCGCGCCCAAGACCTCGCGGCTTTTTCAGGAAGAATTCTTTGCCCCGCTGCTGGCGGTGGCCGAAATCAAGTCTCTCGACGAGGCGGTCGCCCTGGCCAATGACGGCGAGTATGGATTGACCGCCGGCATCTTCAGCCAGGAAGAACATGAGCAGGAGACGTTCTTCGACTCCATCCAGGTCGGAGTGGCTTACTGCAACCGCCGGGGCGGCGCCACCAGCGGCGCCTGGCCCGGGGTGCAATCTCTCGCCGGCTGGAAACAGTCCGGCTCCAGCGGCAAGGGGGCCCTGGGTCCTTACTATGTCGCGCAGTTCCTGCGCGAGCAAAGCCAGACGCGAGTCAAGTAGTCCCCTGGAGCGCGGACAGCCATGTCCGCGCGAACTGATTGCGGATTGGGGATTACGGATTGCGGATTGTGAGAGGTTGAACCGCTAATCTGCGCTAACCTTCGCTAATGACAGAAGCACTGAGCTTTCATCCTTATGTTCTATTAGCGTGGATTAGCGTAGATTAGCGGTTCCAAAAAGGGCCATCTCCACCGTCTCCTCCTTGGCCTGGAGTTTGTCTTCCTCCTCCTCGACCGGGTGGGCCGGGGTTTCGACGAGCAGCTTGGGCGAATGATCGAGGACGGTTTCCTCTGCCTTGTGGAATTTCACGCTGACGATCTTGCTGACACCCTGTTCCTGCATGGTCACACCGTAAAGGACGTCCGCCATGCCGATCGTCCGCTTGTTGTGCGTGATGATGATGAACTGCGAGTGGGCCAGGAACCGCTGCAGGATGCGGATGAAACGGTTGATGTTCGATTCATCCAGGGGCGCGTCCAGCTCGTCCAGCACGCAGAACGGGCTCGGTTTCACCTGGTAGATCGAGAAGAGCAGGGCCACCGCGGTCATGGTCTGTTCGCCGCCGGAGAGCAGGCTGATGCTCTGCAGCTGTTTGCCGGGCGGGCGGGCGACGATCTCGATGCCGCTCTCGAGCACGTCGCCTTCATCCACCAGGATCAAATCGGCTTTGCCGCCGCCAAAGATCTCGGAAAAGAGCAGGCGAAAGTTTTCCCGGATCTGGCGAAACGTCTCCGTGAACATCTCCCGGGTCTGGGTGTTGATCTTGTGGATGACTTCCATCAACTGCGCCTTGGCCTGGACGAGGTCATCGTTTTGCCGGGTGAGAAAATTGTAGCGTTGCTCGGTCTCTTCGTATTCTTCGATCGCGACGAGGTTGACCGGCCCCATCTCGTCGAGGCGCTGCTGGAGCGCGCCGACCTGGCCGGCCACGGCGGTCCAATCGGTGGCCACGCCGGCGGCGGCCATCTCCTCGGGCGTGAGCGTCTGGATGCGCGCCGGTCCTTCGTCGGCCACGGTGATGGTGATGCACTCGCTGCGAAGATCGTCGAGCTTCACCTGGTACTTTTGCTGGATGCGTTCCCGCAGGTTCTGGACGGACATGGTTTTCTGCGCCAGTTCGACTTCCAGGGCGCCGCGCTGCTCCTGGAGTTCGGTCAGGCGGCGGCGGAGTTCGCGCAGGCCCTCCTCGCGGTCGGCGACCTCCCTCTCCTGGGCGGCGCGTTGGGCGGCCAGCTCGGTGGTTTGGGCGTTGACCACGCCGCGTTCGTCTTGCAGTCGATCGATCTGGCGCCGGGAGTCCGTCATCTCCGACTCGAACTGCTCTTTACGCTGGAGGAAGGAACTGCTCTCGGTCCGGCGTTGCGCGACCAGTCGGGAGAGTTCACCCAGGCGTTGCTCCAGCGGCCCACGCTGTCGACCGAGTGAGGCGTGGAGCTGTTCCTCGCCCGCGAGCGTCACCTTGGCTTCGGTGAGCACGGCGTTGGCCGCGTCGCGCTGCTGGCGCAACTCGTCGAGCGCCGCCGTCCGTTCGGTGACGCGCGCGTGCGCCGCCTGCTCGCGATCCGTCAATTCGGCAAGCTGGGCGGCGATGGCGGCGCGCTTTTCCTGGCCTTCCTGGTCGTGCGCCGCGAGGGCCTGCACTTCGTAAACCACCGTTTCGATCTTGGAGTCAAGCGAGCGGCGGGAGTTTTGCAGCGCGTTGCATTCACCTTCGCGCGTGGCGATGGCGACCTCCCGGTCGCGCAGTTCGGTTTGCGCCTGCTGCAAGCCAGCCTGCCACGAGGTCTGTTCGCTCTGGCGGGCGCCTTTCTGGCGGCTGGCCTCATTGACCTGCTCCTGGAGCAGCGCGAGCTGGGCCTGGAGTTCGGCGATCTGGTTCTTGCGGCCGAGGATGCTGCCGGGCGCCTGGCGGCCGCTCCCGTTGCCTGACCCTCCGGTGAAGATGCCGTGGCGGGTGAGCAGTTCGCCCGTTGGCGTGACGAAGTCGAAGTTGCCGCGGCCCTCGCGCCAGGCCGCGGTGGCCGCCGCCAGATCGGGCACGATGAAGGTGTGGCCGAGCAGACCTTGCAGCAGGGGCTGAACGGATGAGTCGGCTTCGATGACGCTGAGAGCGGCGATGGTAGGTAGTCCCGCCTTTAGGAGGTCCTGAAGCTCTGGACCGCCTGAAGGCGGGACTACGAACGACGGGACGCCTAGCCCGAGCGCTGCGATGCTGGCCTTGCCCTTCCTGCTGGCGGCCAGGTCGGTCAGGATTTGTCGCGCGACTTCGGGTTGCTCGGCGAGGACGAGTTGAAGGTGGTGACCCAGGGCCGCTTCGATCGCCACGATGTGCTGGTCGGGCACGCGGATCTTGTCCGCGAGCGACCCAAGCACGGCGGGTGATTGCTTGAGCGCCGCGAGGGTGCCGGCGCTGAAGCCTTCGTGTGATTCCTGGAGTTGCTCCAGGAGATTGAGGCGCGAGCGTTTTTCCGCCTGTTCCCGGAGCAGCGCATCGAGCTGTTGCGAAGCCTGCGTCAGCTCCGCCAGAATTTCATGCAGCCGCTGCTGCCGTTGCTCGACGGTGCCACGCTGGGTCTGGGCGTTGAGCTTTTCCGCCTGGACGTGGGCGGCGAATTCGGCCAGGCGCGCTTGGAGGCGCCGGCGTTCTTCCTCCAGCTGGATCTTCTCGGAGGCCAGCTTCTCCAGGCGGACGACATTGCCCTGTTTCTGCAAATCGAGCGCGTTGATTTCGTTTCGCACGCGAGCCAACTGCTGCATGGCGGCGAAGGCATCCGACTGGTCCTGACGCAGGGCTTCCTGCTCGTCGTGCAGCTCGTTGTCGATCTGCTGTAGCGCCTGGGATTTCTCTTCGAGCGCGGCGCGCTGCCGGTCGACGGCGGCTTTCGAAGCGGCCAACCGTTCGTTCACACCGGCCAGTTCCTGCTCCGTGGCCCGGCTGCGCTCTTCGGCTTCGGTAATTTCGGCCAGGGCGCGGAAATTCTGCTGTTCGAGTTCCCGGAGTCGTTCTTCGTTGAATTGGATGCGGCTTTCGTGCCGGTCACTCTGCGCTTTCAACTCCATGGCTTGTTGCTGCGCGGCGGCGATTTGGTGTTCCAGCTCGGAGAGACGCTGGCGCAGCTGGAGAATCTCATCTTCGCAACGCAGGACGCTCGCGGAACTGGTTTCAATTTCGGCGCGAAGCTGCTCGGCCGAGGTCCGGCGGCCGGTGATTTCGGCCTGGAGCACATCGAACTGGTGACGGGCCAGCTGGGTGTCCAGATGCTGAAGTTCCTGGGCGATTTGCTTGTAGCGGCGCGCTTTGCCGGCCTGGCGCTGGAGCGAACCGATTTGCCGTTTCACTTCCCGGATGAGGTCGGAGACCCGCAGCAGGTTTTGATCGGTGTACTCGAGCTTGCGCAGGGCTTCCTTCTTTTGCGACTTGAACTTGGTGATGCCGGCGGCCTCCTCGAAGACCATCCGTCGATCCTCCGGCTTGCTGGACAAGAGTTGAGTGATGTTCCCCTGCGCCATCATGCTGTAACTGGTGCGCCCGACGCCCGTCCCCATGAAGAGTTGCTGGACATCTTTGAGGCGGCAGGGAGTCCGGTTGAGGAAGTACTCGCTGCCTCCATCGCGGAACACGCGGCGCGTGACGGTGACTTCGTTGTAGGCCACCTCGACACTGGCGGCGGTGAGATGTTCGTCGTCGACATCGCCAATGGTCAACGAGACCTCGGCCATGCCCACCGGCTTGCGGCCGTCGGTGCCGTTGAAAATCACGTCGGCCATCTCGCCACCGCGCAGTGCTTTGGCCGATTGCTCGCCCAAGACCCAACGGATGGCATCGGAGACGTTGGACTTGCCGCAGCCGTTCGGGCCGACGATCGCACTGACCCCAGGCAGAAAATTCAACGACGTCTTGTCCGCGAAAGACTTAAACCCGAGAACGGTGAGGTTCTTGAGATACATGCGGAATAATTGAACTCCAGTTTGGTTCCCGAGACAAGTCGAAAACCACAAGATATGGGAGGAAGTTATTCACAGAGCCCAACTAATGGGCATGGACGATCGGTTTGTAGTCCCGGCTTTAGCCGGCCCGTGCCGCCTGAAGGCAGGACTACGATCGGGGCGTGGCCTACTTGGCGGCCAGCGCTGCTTCGATGGCCCCGGTGATTTCGGGCGAGTCCGGGGTCACTTTCGAGTCCCAGCGCTTGAGGATCTTGCCATCGCGGCCGATGAGGAATTTTCCAAAGTTCCATTTGATGTCGCCGGGGAAAGGTGAATCCTTGCCGGTGAGGGCGGCGTAAAGCGGATGCTGCTCGGCGCCTTTGACGTGAAGTTTGTCAAAGAGGGGGAAGGTGACCTCGTATTTGCTCGAGCAGAACGCCTTGATCTCCTCGTTGCTGCCGGGTTCCTGGGCACCGAAATCGTTGCAAGGAAAACCGAGGACGGCAAAGCCCTTGTCTTTGTATTTTCGATAGGTGGCTTCGAGTGCTTTGTATTGCGGGGTGTAGCCGCACTTGGAGGCGACGTTCACCACGAGCAGGACCTGACCCTGGTAGGACTTGAGTGAAGTATCCTTGCCGTTGATATCCTTCAACGGGATTCCCTCCAGGTTCGAATCGGCCTGGGCGATCAGGGCGAGAGCAAGGAACAACGCAGAAAGTAACACGATTGTTTTCATGGACCGAATCATTCCGGCCCGCCGACGGGATGTCAAACCGGGTTTTTGGTTTGTTGTTGGAAATCAGAACGGCGCCTCGTAAAGTCCAGCCAAATCCGTCAGCTTCAACAAGGCGCGGCGTTCGGCATGAGGGAAAATGGCGATGAAATAAAAAACGGACCAGGGAACCAACCCCGGGAGTGCCGGCAGGCTGCGCGGTGGTTGAGGATCCTGTCGGCGATCGGACCGTTCTTTTTCGCAGCCGCCCAAATTCACGCGGCGCCGATCGACTTCCACCCGGTCGACCTTTCGGCCCTTTGTGCGCAGGCCTATTCGAATTCTCCGTCTTTCCAGTCGTGGTCTGCTCTTCCGCGCGGCGCGCCAACGTTCGATGGCATCCCATTCAAGGTTGATGGCAAACTGGAAGTCACGGGCATGGAAGACGCGCGCAACGGTGACTTGTACCCGGGGCGCATCTCCCACATTCCGCTCGGACGCAAAGCGGGCCGCTTGCACCTGCTGCACGGGGCCGACCACGAGGAAAAGGACGGTGTGCCTCTGGCGACGCTGGTTTGGCATTACGCCAATGGCGAGGTCCGATCGTTCCGGGTGACTTACGGCGTCCACGTCCGCAGTTGGGCCAGGGAACGGCGTGAACCCAGGAGCAACCTGGCCGATCCGGAATCGAGCCTGGCCTGGACGATGGCCAGTCCGGAACCGGATCGTCCTTGGGCTACCCTGCGGCTTTACCATACGGTTTTTGAAAACCCGCTGCCGGACCAGGAGATCACCCATCTGGAGTGGATTTCGCTCTACAGCCGGGCCGCGCCGTTCATTGCCGGCCTGACGCTCGATCCTCAGGTCGTCGATCCGGCCGAGCGGACTCCGGGCAGTTCGCGCCGGGTGGTGAAGAAGTCTCTCGAGCTGGAGGATTCGGTTTACCGCGCGGAGTTCGTCATTCATGTGACCGAGGAACGGGCGAACCGGCCCCTGACCAATGCCAGCGGGATCCTCACGATTACCGATGAGGAAGCCCCGTTCTATTTTGGTGAAGCGCGCGCCGACGAGACTGGGACGCTCCGGTTGCCCTATCCGCCGCAGCAAACGGTCTCCTTCGGTGTGCTGGTTCGAGCGCCGAGTCATTTGCCATTTCTCTTCAGCGGGTCGAAGACCAACGGTGGGGATTTTCCGCGCGAGACGGAAGCCAGGCTGGCGTCGGGGCTGAGAGTCGGGGGCACGGTCAACGATTCGGCTGGTCGACCGATCTCCGGGGCCGAAGTGATCCTCCACAAGGTCCGCCAGACCGGTCCGCGGGAATACGAGCGGATGGACTACGACACGGCGCGGACCGGCGAGGATGGGAAGTGGTTTTCCGAGGCGCTGCCGGCGGACTCGAGCGGGTTTAGCTTTGAAGTGGCGCATCCAGCGTATCGCTCGATGACCTACTCTGAATCCTCGCCCGACATCACCAATGGCCTGGCGGTTTCGCGCGATGAACTGCGGCTGGGCAAGGCGGTGATGGTGTTGCCGCCGGCGTTGCGGGTCGCCGGCGTCGTCCTGGACGATTCCGGACAGGCCGTGACCAACGCCGAGGTTCGCCTCGTCGAATCCGCCCGGTCCGACACGACTCGTCCGGTGACCTGCGATCGGGAGGGCCGTTTTTCCTTCGTGGCGCCCCAGCCGGGCGAAGTTTCCCTGATGATCCTGGCCCGAGGCTGCGCGACCAAACTTCAGTCATTGCAAATTGAACCGGACCTGCCGCCGGTCACGCTCACGCTCAACAAGGTCAGGCCATTTACCGGGCGCGTGGTCGATCAGAATCAACAGCCGGTGCCCGGCGCGCGGCTCAAGCTGGATTCATGGAACGGGACGCACCTGCTCCAGTGGCAGGCGCTGACCGACGAACGCGGCCGCTTCGTCTGGGACTCGCCGCCGGAGGGCAACGTGATGTTATACGTGAGCGCTACGAACCACAGTTCCATGCGCACGTCGCTGAGCAACCCTTCGGGCGAGCATCCCTTCAACCTGCGCAAAATGTCGCGCGTCGTCGGCCACGTCGTCGACGCGGAAACGCGCAAGCCGCTGGAGGAGTTCACCGTGGTCAAGGGCCGTACTTATAATCCCGACGAGCCGATGCGCTGGGAACGATACGATGCCGCCCGGGGGCGCAAAGGCGAGTATGCTGTGCGGCTCGATGACTACTCCAGCGGGCGCTCGCAAGTGCTGGTTGAAGCCCCGGGTTATCTGCCCGCGGCCTCGCCGGTTTTTCACAAGGCGGGCTTTTACACGAACGATTTTGCGCTGAAGAAAGGCCGGGGCATCAGCGGCGTGGTGCAACTGGCCGACGGCACGCCGGTCGCCAATGCCACGGTGACGCTGGTGGAGCGAAGCGACAGCGCCTATATGGAACGCCCCGGCGAACTGCGGCGGAGCGGATCCGGCGGCGATTACCAGCGCAGCAATGCCAGCGGCCGATTTGAGTTCGCGCCCAAGCTGGAAGCCCACACCATTGTGGCGGCGCACGAACGAGGCTTCGCGGAAGTTCGCGCCAGCAACGTGATCGCCACCGGCAAGGTGATCCTGCAGCCCTGGGGCCGTGTCCGAGGCGTCATGCGAGTCGGTCGGAAAGTTGAGCCTGGCCAGGCCATCACCCTGCAGAACGCCTATTCCCGTGACGACAACGAGGGCCGATTGTATCCGGCTTTGTCCCTCTATCTGAAGGTCGATCCGGACGAGAACGGCCATTTCCTCTTCGAGAAAGTTCCACCGGGCGACCGCAAGGTTTACTTGCAATACAAGTTGAACGAACGCGAGTCCGGCCGCACCACCGCCTCCAGTCACGGCGTGCCCGTGACCGTGCCGCCCGACGCCACGGCCGAAGTGACCCTCGGCGGGAGCGGCCGCCCGGTCATCGGCCAGATTGTCGTCGTCGGCGGTGACACCCAGGACGTGGATTGGCGGCGTGACGTCCACATGCTGCAAACGCAAATCGTGTTGCCGCCCGATCTGACTGCCCCGGACGTCACGCCGAAGATGACGGAGGAGGAGCAGCGCAATGCCTGGCAGGAATACCGGATGAAGCAGACCGCCTACTGGCGTTCCGAGAAAGGCCGGCAGGCCGAGCGCGCCCAGCGCGGCTACGTCCTGCTTTTTGACACCAACGGCGCTTTCCACATCGACAGCGTCCCGCCCGGCGCTTATACGCTCTATGTCTCACCCACCAACCCGGAGCGCGGCGACAATTATTACGAGAGCATCGGTTCACTCAACCAGGCGGTGACTGTTCCGGAACCCCCGCCGGGCCGGCCGGACGAGCCGTTCGACCTGGGCGAGATCGAACTGCAGATTCGGGGGACCCTCCGGGTCGGCCGGCGCGCCCCCAGGTTCGAGACCAGGAGCTTCGATGGCAAAACCATCAAGCTGGAAGATTACCAGGGCAAATACGTGCTGCTCGATTTCTGGGCCACTTGGGCCGGCACGCGCTCGTTCGACGTGCAAATGCTCAAGGGCCTCCACGACACCTATGGCAAGGACAACCGCCTGGTCATGCTCGGGCTGAACTTCGACAACGAAACCAACGCGGCGCAAGCCGCCATCGCCCAGGCCGGGCTGAAGTGGACCCAGTGCTATGCCGGACCGTGGAACCAGACGCGCCTGGCGGCTTTGTTCGGGATCCAGGGCCTGCCCGACGCCGTCCTGATCGGCCCGGACGGCAAGATCGCGGCGAAGAATCTTCGGGGATCGATCCTCCGCAGCACCGTCCGCAATGTCCTGGCCCCACCAAAGGCCGCGGGAGCGAAGCCGTGAGCAGATTGCGGATTGCGGATTGCGGATTGCGGATTGCGGACTGCGGATTTCGGATTTCGGATTTCGGATTGCGGATTCGGTGAGCACATGCCTTGGCTTTCGTGCGCGTCGCAGCCGATCGCCAATCCGCAATCCGCAATCCGCAATCCGCAATCTGCTCACGGTTTGCCGTATAACTGGGCGATGGGTTTGCCTGCTTGCGGAAACGCCGCGCAATAATCTTCGCCCAGAAGGCCCGCCACGGTCGCGGCCATTTGTTTTTGCCAGATTGGGTCTGTGTCACTGCGCTCACCCAGCGCGGGTGTGTCCGGCCCCAACGCCGCCAGCCAGATGTATTCCGCTCCCGCGGTCTCCTTGCCGTGCTCCCGCCACCCTTTGAGTCCACTGCCGCGCCCGTGGTCGGTCGTGATGAGCAAGGTGGTCTTATCCCGGTAATCCGGCAGCGACTGGGCCAGTTCCCAAAGTTGTCGGACGTAGTCATCCGCGCGGTGGGCGGCTTGGAGGTAGCGATCGTAACGACCGTCGTGTGCCCAGTCATCCGTCTCGTCCAACGCGACGTAAAGGAGTCGTGGCCGGTGCGCCTTGAAGTAATCCAACGCCCCCTGGAACGTAAAACTGTCGTGCAGCAGGCCGTCCCAGAGCGGGGTGGTTTCAGCAATCAGCGTGTTGAGCAGTTCCTGCCTGGGAGTCAGTTTGCCGACGGCGATGGGCTCGATCCCGGCGCGCACGTGGAGTTGGTTGCGATCGCGGTTGAGGATGTAGGGAAAAACGTCCCAGGAAGCAAACGCCGCACAGCGGTTGGGAAACGCCCGTCTGGTGCCCAGCCACTCCAGCACGTTGGTGTTCGGATTCGGTTTCTTGTCGTTGCTGTCGATCCGCGGATCGGCCAGGCCCGTCAACAATTCGTTGTAGCCAGGGTAGGAGAATTTGAAAGTATTGGCGACCCTGACCACGCTGCCGCGGTTGGTATTGCCCCAAAGCTGACCTTGTCGGGCGATGGTGCTCCAGAAGAAGGGCAGCAATGCTTCGCGCCGCGCCTCGGGCGTCTCACGTCCGAATTGGCGCCGAAGCAGTTCGACGTTTTTCATGCCGCTGTTGGTTTGAGCCAGGAGCGCTTCCTCCGCGCCGGTGAACAGTTCCTGCCAGCGAAAGCCGTCGGTCGTGATGAGCAGGACGTGGCTCGTCTTGAGTCGTGGCCGGCTCTCCGCGCTGCGGCCATTTGGGGTGAAGCAAAAACCAAGTTGGCAGATGAGGAGGAAGCTGGAGATGAACGGGGCGATGCCCCGATTCGGGCGATGCGTGTGAGCCATAAGGTGCGCCCATGTTCCGGCAAACCGTCACGGTTTCAAGTTTGATCCGTCGTTTGTCGTCCCGCCCGTAGGTAGTCCCGCCTTCAGGCGGCTCCGGCGACCTTACACGATAGGCCCGCCCCGGAACCGCCTGAAGGCGGGACTACGAACGGGAACTTAGAGGGCTTCCAGCACCGTCCGCACGGCGGTCACGAGCGCGGTCACGCGCGTGGCCAGGGGAAAATCCGAGGGCGCTTCCAGGGTGTAGGAGTGTCGGGTCTTGTAGGTGAGCAGCCAGAAGGCTTCGGGCCATTGCGGACGGGAGCGCGGATCGGTGCTCGGCCGGATAATCCCGCCCTGGGCCGGTCTCTCTTCGATTTCCGGCGACGGATCAATCGGACAAACCTGCGCCACGCGTCGCATGATTTCCTCCGCGCAGGACGGCCGATTGTCCGGGTTCAATTCGTAGAGGTAAAACCCGTGCGCCTCCCAGTCCTCATGGAGGCAAAGGGTGAGATCGAAGGAGGGTTGGCGTTGCAACCAATCCGAGTGCGCGCGCGTCTCGGCCGCCTCGGGATGGAGGTATTGGCGGTTGAGATCGATCCCTTGCGCGTTTTCGCGCCGGTTTAAGGGGAAGCCCGTCGGGTTGAGACAGGGACACAACCACACGGCGACGTCGTCTGGCCATTGATTCTCCAGCAGCAGTTGCCGCACGGCCAGGGGCCCGGCCGGTTCGTCGCCGTGAATGCCCGCGGAGAGATAAACGCGTTTGCGCGCTGACGGAGGGAGGCGCTGCCAGGTCTGCAACTCGATTCCGTTCGCTGCTGGGACGGGTTCAAAAGTCCAGCCGAATTGCAGCCCGGCGCGTCGCACGTCGCCCAGCACGGCGGCGATATCGATCGTCTCGCCTTTGTAACCGCCGTCATTCTTGCCTAACTTCTGCATCGGGTTATTTTTGATTTGCGATTTGCGATTGCAAATCGGCAATCGCAAATCGGCAATCGAAAATCGGCAATCGAAAATCGGCAATTCCCCCTACTCGGAGTTCGGGTAGGAGCCGAGCACCTTGACGAAACTGCAGTGTTCCTGGAGCTGCACGATGGCGTGGGCCACTTTGCGGTCGGCGGCGTGGCCGTCGCAATCGACGAAGAAGAAGTATTCCCAGGCTTTGCGTTTGCTGGGGCGGCTTTCAATTTTCGTCATGTTCAGCCGGTAACGGCGGAACGGGGCCAGCGCGCGGTGCAGGGCGCCGACCTTGTCCGCGATGCTGAACATGATGCTGGTGCGATCGCGGCCGGTCGGGGGCGAGCACCGGCGGCCGAGGACGAGGAAGCGCGTCGCGTTGGCTGAGCTGTCCTGGATGTCGTATTCCAGGATGGGCAGATGATACTTTTCGGCGGCCAGGGTGCCGGCGATGGCCCCGGCCTTGAGGTCCTTGGCCGCGAATTCGGCGGAGCGAGCGTTGGAAGAGGTTTCGATGATCTCGGCCTGCGGAAAATTTCGATGCACCCAAAGGCGGCATTGGGCGAGCGTCTGCGGGTGAATGTAGAGCTTCTTAATCCGCTCGCGGCGGGCGCGGGCGAGCAGGCAATGCTGGATGGGCATGACGATCTGCGCCACGATCTTCAGGTCGCTGTCGACGAACATGTCCAGGGTGTGGGTGACCACCCCTTCGGTGGAATTCTCCACCGGCACCACCCCGTAGTCGGCCCGTTTTTTGGCGACTTCGGTGAAGACGTCGGCGATGGTTTTTTGCGGAGAGTAGTGGAGGCTGGATCCAAAACGCTGGATGGCCGCCTGGTGGGTGAAGGTGGCTTCCGGGCCGAGGTAGGCAATGATCATGGTTTTCTCCAGGGCCAGCGCGCTGGACATGATCTCGCGGTAAATCGAACGAAGCGACTCGTTGGGCAGGGGACCGGGGTTGGCTTTGCCAATGCGCTCCAGGACGGCCAGCTCGCGATGTGGCGCATAAATCTCTTCGCCGGCTTTGCGCTTGATCTCGCCGATTTCGAGAACGTGCCGGGTCCGTTCGTTCAGCAGCCGGACGATCTGTTCATCGAGCTGGTCGATGGACTTGCGGTGATCATGGAGGCTCATGACGGGACGGCAACGGGCGTGGTCATGCGAGGGGTTCCGCGAATCACGACGGGGGCTCGGCCAGGCGGTTTTCCGGCGCCGGTCCCGCGGGAGCGGAAGGGGGCTGGGCGTCCGGGGGGTCGTGGGCGGCGCCAGGAGGGCCGGCGGCGAGGGCGCCAGCCTCCGCCAGGACGAGTTGTTCCGGTGGCGCGGTGGCCAGGCCGGCGTCAACCGTCAGCAAGGCTTCGGGCTTGGCCACGACGACGCGGCGCAGTTCATCGGCGGCGGGCAGGTCCTCGAGGCTCCTGAGGCCGAAGTGTTCCAGGAAAGCGTCGGTGGTCCCGTAGGTGACGGGCCGGCCGATGACTTCGGCGCGACCGACCTGCGCGACCAGTCCGCGCTCCAGCAACGTTTGCATCACGCCGTCGACCGCGACGCCGCGGACCTGTTCGATTTGCGCGCGGGTGACCGGCTGGCGGTAAGCGATGATCGCCAGAGTTTCCAGCGCCGGGAGGGAGAGACGCGGGGCGCGGCTCTTGTGCCCGACGAGGGCCTTGATCCAGGGGGCGAACTCCGGCTGGCTGACGAACTGCCAGGCGCCGGCGACGCAAGCCAGCCGATAGCTGCGCTGGGCCTGCTCATGCTCGCGGGCCAGCTCGGCCAGGGCGGTCGCGATCGCGTTGGGCGAAGTTTTCCGCAGCGCCTTGACCGCGGTGTCGTCGGACTGTTCGGCGGCCGCGGCGAGTAACGCGCGCAGTTCCTTGGGCTCGAGCGCGTGCTGGGCGGAAAAGAGGATCGATTCCAGAATATATTTTAATTCCATGATCAAGGGGAAGGCGGACGGGCGACGGCGCCGGGGGCAGGGGAGTGGGCCGCCGCGGTCGAGTCCTCGACGACGGCTTCCGCGTACGCTTGCGCCGGATTGAGCGCGGGCGGGGCGCAGGGTGGCGTCTGGGTCAATTCGATCTCCCCGAAGGGCGTGGCTTGGGCGGCGATGATTTGCTTGAGCCGGATCAGCTCCAGCATGGCCAGGAATGTCACCACCACCTCGGTGCGGCTGGTGGCGGTGGCGAACAAGGCGGAAAACTTGAACGTGCGCGATTGGCTGATGGCGGTGAGGATGTATTCGATTTTCTCGCTGACCGTCCACTTGTCCTCGAAGATGTCCCGCAGATCCTCCCGCTGCTGAATCCGCTTGAGAACGGCATTGACGGCATTAATCAGATCGAAGAGGGAGGCCGGGAGTTTGCCCCGCCCTTCCTCCGCGGCGAAGTCCGGTTTGACCGGCTGTCGGGGATAAACTGCCTCCTGCCGGATCTCGAGGGCCTGCAATTGCGCCGCCGCGTCCTTGAATTTCTTGTATTCGACCAACTGCCGGATTAATTCCCAGCGGGGGTCTTCGCCTTCCTCTTCGCCTTCCGCCGTGACCTGCTGGTCGACGGGGAGCAATTCGCGGCTCTTGAGGTACATCAAAGTGGACGCCATGACGAGGAATTCGCCGGCGATCTCCAGGTCGAGCAGGCGCATGACCTCGATATATTCGATGAACTGGGTGGCCAACTGGGTCAGGTTGACTTCATAAATGTCCACTTCCTCCTTCTTTATCAGATAGAGAAGGAGATCGAGCGGGCCCTCGAAGACCTCGAACTTGACTTTGTAATCGGTCATGCCACGGACGGCGCCACCGCCATCGGAGCGGCGCATCCTAAATCGGCCGCATCAGATTTGGCAACGGTTTAGTCGGCGCCCTCAGTCCGCTGGGCGCATGACGAAAATCTTCACCAGGTCAAAAATCGACGACTTTTGAGGCGGAAGAATCGCGGAAACTCATCAGTGCCTAGGGATCCCTCCAACCTGCGCTTGCTCTTCTATCCGTGGTATCGGTGTAATCCGTGGTTAACCTCTGAATGAATGATGAGAGAAGACCACCGATTTCACGGATTTCACGAATCGCCAGATGGCGAGGTGGTCGGTGTTCCATGAGAATACATGACGAAATGGCAACGAGAAATCCGGGATCGATGGTTGACAAGTGCAAGACGATTACTAGAATTTTATCCGATTCGGGTAGCAGAACGTTTCTTCAGCGGGGTTCTCCACCCCCACCTCCTTGGCGTCTGTTGCCCGAATCACTCTTTTCCACCAGCCTTCCAGTTTCAGATTGATCTTGGCGGGCTTGAATCGTTGGCGGTTTACTCACGCTCCTCATGAAAGAGAAGGCTTATGCTCGCGCCGGTGTGGACATCGATTTGGGCAACCGGCTCAAAGCCGGGTTGCCCGCCCTGCTCGCTTCGACGCGCCGCCGCGAGGTGCTCGGGCAAGTGGGGGGCTTCGGCGGGTTGTTCGCGCTCGAGATCAAGAAATTCACCCAGCCCGTTCTGGTTTCCAGCGTGGATGGAGTGGGGACAAAGTTGAAGATCGCCTTCGCCATGAATCGCCACGATACGATCGGCGAGGACCTGGTGAACCATTGCGTCAATGACATCGCCGTGCTCGGCGCGGAACCGCTCTTCTTTCTCGATTACCTGGGCACGGGCACTTTGGAGCCGGAGGTCTTCACCGAGATTATCCGCGGTTTCGCCCGGGGCTGCGCGGCCAATCATTGCGCCTTGATCGGTGGTGAGACCGCCCAGATGCCCGGGTTCTATCCGCCAGGCGAATACGACGTCAGCGGGACGATCGTCGGCGTGGTGGACAAAGCGCGGATCCTTGACGGCAGGTCCATCAAGCCGGGCGACGCCGTGATTGGCCTGGGCTCAAGCGGACTGCACACCAACGGCTATTCGCTGGCGCGAAAAATCTTCTTCGAGCAGCTCAACCTTAAGCCGGCCAGCCACGTCGCGGAATTCGGTCGCTCGCTCGGGGAGGAATTGCTGGAAGTGCATCTGAGCTACGGGCCGCTCGTGCAGACGTTGCTCAAGAAGCTCAACCGGCCGGGCCAACCGCGTGCCGTGAAAGGCCTGGCCCACATCACCGGCGGCGGTTTCATCGACAACATCCCGCGGGTGCTGCCCAGGAGGTGCGACGTGATCATCCGCCGTGGTTCCTGGGAGATGCTGCCGATCTTCTCGATGATCCAGGCCAAAGGCGGCGTGCCGGAGGCAGAATTGTACCAGGTCTTCAACATGGGCATCGGTCTGACGATCATCGTCGCCGCCGGCCAGGCCGAGGCGGTGCTGAGGCTGGCCCGCGCGCACCGGCACCGGGCCTGGCCGATCGGCGAGGTGGTCCGAGGCCAGGGGGAGGCGCGCGTCCTCTAGGGAAGCGCTCTCCGAAAAATCGCCGGCGAGCCCGGCCCGCAGCGCTTCGCCCGCAGCCGAGATCCAGTATTGTTCCACGCCCACAGTTCTGGCCACATGCTGCGGACGGGGACCGTCCGCGCGCCGGCGCGCCGGCACGCGGGGCGCGCCAAACGCCGCTTCCCTTTTTCGGAGGGGCCTGTTATGATATGCGTCCGTCGATTGCGCGGGCAGGGAAGATCGGGCATATGATTCAAGACACCATTGGCAAGATTGAAGAGCGCCTTCGCCAGACGGACGCGATCAAGGAGGAGAACAAGGCCGAGTTGTTGAACCTGCTTTCGACACTCAAGGGCGAAGTGTCTGAATTGTCCCACACCAATTCCGAGCAGGCCCAGAGCATCGCCGGCTTCACGGCGGTTTCCACGCACGAGGCCACGCGGGAGGAGAGGAATCCGCAACTGGTGCAGATTTCGCTCCAGGGCCTGGCTTCCTCGGTCGAAGGATTCGAGCGGTCCCATCCGCGACTGGTCGAGGTGGTGAACTCCATCTGCACGACGCTCTCGAACCTCGGCATCTAAGGGAGTGCCGCCGCCGATCCTGGAGATGAACGAGGGAGGCTCGCCCACACTGATGAGACTGGTAACTGGTAACTGGAAACTTGTAACTGGTAATTTGGGATTGACTGACACTCGGGTTGGATCTCTGTAAATCGCCAGTTAGCAGTTACCAGTTACTAGTGACAAGTCGGTTCATGGAAGGCATGGCGGAGATTGGGCTGACAAATTGGCGAATTGACGAATCGCTCGAAAATACCGCTTGCTTCCCCAGGGTGCGGTCCCTATATTGCGCGCTCTTTTCAGAGAGAGCCACCGATTATGCGACGTCCAAAAGGCATCAAGACAAAAAAGGCCGTAGCCAAACGTTTCAAGATTACGGCCCGCGGCAAAGTGCTCCGTCCGAAAGCGGGCCGGCGCCACCTGCTCCAGACCAAGAGTCCCAAGCGCCGTCGCGGGTTGGGCAAAACCGCCGTGGTCGATCCCACCGACGCCTACCGTATCACGCAGAGTCTGCCGTTCAGCCACTAGCCACGCGCCGCGCGCCGCGTCGCTGCCCCGAGCGCGGCCACCGATTCAACCCCTTAACCAGGATCAGCCATGCGAGTCACCAACGCCCCCGCTTCCCGGAAACGCCGCGGCCGGATGCTGCAAGCCGCCAAAGGCTTCCGCCTGAAACGGTCCAAACTGTATCGCTACGCCTCCGATGCCGTTGACCACGGACGCCAATACGCCTTCCGCGACCGCAAGACCAAGAAACGAAACTTCCGGGCCCTTTGGCAAATCCGCATCAACGCCGCCGCCCGCTCCGCCGGGATCACCTACAGCCGGTTGATGGAAGGGTTGAAGGCGGCCAAGGTGACTCTCGATCGCAAGATCCTCGCCGATCTCGCCGCCCAGGACAACGCCACCTTCGGCGAATTGGTCAAGGTTGCTCAGAACGCTTTGAAGGCCAAAGCGGCTTAGCCGCGGACGATTTCGGATTTCGGATTTCGGATTTGAGATCGTCGCTGCCGAACATTTCAATTTCAAATTTCAAATTTGAGATTTGCGGCCCACCCGGCATCCGACATCCTTCTTCCGTCATGTCGTTGCTTAATGAAATCGACCCGCTCAAGCAGGCCGCCCTCGCGGACCTCAAGGCGGCCTCCGATCTCGCCGCTCTCGAGCAAACCAAGGGCGCCTGGATCGGGCCGCACGGCAAGTTCACGGCGCTGCTGAAACGGCTCGGTTCCCTCCCCAACGAGGAGAAGCCCGCCGCCGGCAAGCTGATCAACGCCGCCAAAGCCGAACTGGAAGCCGCCCTGGCGGAGAGACGCGGCGAACTCGAGCTCAAAGCGGCGCTACCAAAGGCGCCCACCGACTTCACCCTCCCGGGTCGCCGCCGGCTCGTCGGCAAGTTGCATCCCCTGACGCAAGTGACCGACGATATTGTCCGCGCCTTTCGCAAGATTGGTTTCGTCGTCGCGGACGGGCCGGAGCTCGAGGACGACTATCACTGCTTCGATTCACTCAACACGCCCGCCGACCACCCGGCGCGCGATGCGCAGGACACGTTTTACATTGCGCCTGACGCCGCCACCGTTTCCGCGTCGGCCGGGGCGGGGGGCCAGGTCGAGGGCGGTGCGAGTCCCCCGTTGTTGCGCACCCACACCAGCTCGGTGCAAATCCGCGTCATGGAGAAGCAGCCGCCACCCATCCGCATCCTCGCGCCGGGCCGGGTCTATCGCCGCGACAACGCCGATGCCACGCACAACCCGACCTTCCACCAGATCGAGGGGCTCTACGTGGACAAAGGGGTGACCGTGGGCGACCTGAAGGGCACGGTGGAGTTTGTCTTCAAGGAACTGATGGGGCCCGACGTCCAGGTGCGTTTTCGCCCGCATTACTTCAGCTATACCGAACCAAGTTTCGAGATCGATTTCAGCAGCGCCCTGGTGAAAAAAATGGGCAAGGACTGGCTGGAGATTGCCGGCTGCGGCATGGTCCATCCGCAAGTGTTTGAGAATGTCGGCTACGACCCGGAAATGTGGACCGGTTGGGCGTTCGGCTTCGGCATCGAACGCATCGCCATGATTCGCTATGGCATCAACGACATCCGGCTGTTCTACGAGAATGATCTGCGTTTCCTGAGACAGTTTTAGAAGCATCGACTCGTTGCACAGGATGAATCTTGACCCGCAGACCTTGAACCGGCGTGTGGCGAAAGCGGTGGCCGGCTATTGGTCAACGCGGCGCAGTCAGCTTGCCAAACAGGCCGCTTCGAGTCAGCGAGACCAAGGTGCGCGCAGCGCTGTGACTGGCGGGGCGCAGATGGATGGGTTTATCCAGCTAATGACCGAACTAATTGTTGCACCAGGAATCGATGAGGAGTACATCTTCCACCGCAAGGCTCTTGAACTGCCAGGGTTCTTCCGCCCCACCAAAGAGTGGGACTTGCTGGTAGTTCGCGATGGACAGCTCTTGGTGGCCCTGGAAGCTAAATCTCAAGTTGGGCCGTCATTCGGAAATAATTTCAACAACCGGACTGAGGAGGCGATGGGCACCGCTCTCGATTTATGGACTGCGTATCGGGAAGGTGCTTTTAACACGACTGTCCGGCCATGGCTTGGCTATGTGTTTTTGCTGGAGGACTGTGAGGCATCACGGAGGCCCGTCAAAGTGAAGGAGCCGCATTTCAAAGTTTTTCCTGAGTTCGCCGGCACCTCCTACGCGAAGCGGTATGAATTATTTTGCCGCAAGCTCGTCCGCGAGCGACACTACAATGCGTCGGCTTTTCTCTTGTCGCAGGCACCGCGCGGAAAGGGAGGCCAGTATCTCGAGCCAGCCGGAGATCTGAATTTCCTGCAGTTTGCAAAGTCCTTGGCTGCCCATGTCGCAGTCTATAAAGATTGATATGCGCCCCGTGCCTCCCATCGGCCAAGCCCCTACGATTCACCGCCTGTTCCAAGGCGACGCGCGCAGCTTCCACTATCTGCCAGATGCGTCAGTGCATCTCGTAGTGACTTCACCTCCTTACTGGAAGCTCAAGCGTTACAACGACAGCCCCGGACAAATGGGGCACATCCAAGATTATGACGCTTTCTTGGCGGACTTAGCCGAAGTCTGGAAGGAAACCTTTCGCGTGCTCGTGCCGGGAGGGCGACTGGTGTGTATCGTCGGCGATGTTTGTCTGTCCCGTCGCGAGTTCGGACGGCACGTGGTCATGCCGCTGCATGCCGACATTTGCGTCATCTGCCGGAAGCTGGGCTTCGACAATCTGAACCCCATCATCTGGCACAAGATTTCCAATGCGGTGTTCGAAGCCAACACCAGCAGCAAGTTCCTAGGGAAGCCGTACGAGCCGAACGCGATCGTGAAAAACGACATCGAATTCATCCTGATGCAGCGCAAACCTGGAGGCTATCGGCAGCCTACGGACGAACAGCGGCGACTTAGCATGATCCCGAAAGAATGTTTCAACGAGTGGTTTCGACAGATTTGGACACTCACTGGCGCTTCGACCAAGGAGCATCCTGCTCCGTTCCCTTTCGAACTTGCGAATCGATTGATCCGAATGTTTTCGTTTCAAGGAGACACCGTTCTCGATCCATTCTGCGGCTCCGGGACAACTATGCTTGCCGCGATGAAGTGCGGGCGGAACAGCATCGGGATCGAGATTGATCCGGATTATTGCCGGATGTCGATGCGGCGTGTCCTGGATGAGAACCAAAACCTGTTTTCCACGTCGAGCTTTGAATTCCTGCGGGCACCCGCTGTCGAGGAAAACGCCATGGCACTTATGGAAAGGCCGGCCGCCTGCAAAGTGCGCCGAATCCGCGGCAAGAAGGCCGTTTCCCCATGAAAGTCACTTTCAACTGGCTCAAGCAATACGTCGATTTCAACTGGTCGCCTGGAGAACTGGCCGAGCGACTGACCCTGCTCGGCCTCGAAGTCGAGGGCGGGCACCAACTCGGCGGCGAGTTCGACGGCATTGTCGTCGCCCAGGTCATCTCACGAGACAAACATCCGAACGCCGACAAACTCTCTCTCTGCCGCGTGCGCGACGGCCAGGGCGAGCGCCAGATCGTTTGTGGCGCGCAGAACTTCCAGGCGGGCGACAAGGTGCCTCTCATCCTGCCCGGCGCCTCCCTCCCGTTGCGGCCGGGCCAGAAGGAACCTTTCACCATCAAGGTGGGCAAGATTCGCGGCGTCGAATCGCACGGCATGCTCTGTTCGCCCAAGGAACTCGGCCTGGCCGAAGACGCCGAAGGCCTGCTCATCCTGCGCCAGGACGCGAGAGTCGGCCAGCCGTTCGGTGAATACCTGGGCCGCGCCGGCCACGACGTGGTCTATGACCTCGAAGTCACCCCGAATCGGCCCGACCTCAATAGTGTCGTCGGCATCGCGCGCGAAATCGCCGCCCTCACTGGCGCCGCGCTGCGCCTGCCGGAAGTCACCGTGGCCGGCGGGGCGATGTCCGTGATCGACGCGGACCCGGCAACGCTGGTCAACCACTGGATCGGCGTGCGCGTGGATGAGCCGGAGTTGTGTCCGCGTTACACGGCCCGCCTCGTGCGGGGCGTGCAGGTCGGGCCAAGTCCGGATTGGTTGCGGACCGCGCTGGAAAAGGTTGGCGTCCGAAGCATCAACAATGTCGTCGATGTCACCAACTACGTGATGCTGGAGATCGGCCAGCCGCTGCACGCTTTCGACTACCATCTGCTCACCGGTTGCGCCCCTGGCAGCGGGCGCGATTCTGCCCCGCAATCCCCGCCGCCCGGCGACGACAAACCCACCATCGTCGTGCGCCGCGCCGCCCCGGGCGAGAAGTTCACCACGCTGGACGGACAGGAACGTCTGCTGACGGTCGACATGCTGCTCATCGCCGACGAGCACAAGGGGATCGCGCTGGCCGGGATCATGGGCGGCCAGAACACGGAGATCCACGAGGCCACCAGGGACGTGCTGATCGAGAGCGCCTGTTTTCAACCGGCGAACATCCGCCGCACGAGCCGGGCGCTCGGCCTTCACAGCGAATCCAGCTACCGCTTCGAGCGCGGGGCAGACATCGGCGTGACCGATTGGGCCAGCCGTCGCTGCGCGCAGCTCATCCTCGCAACGGCCGGGGGCCAGATCGTCCCCGGGGCGGTCGATGCCTGCGCCCGGCCGATCGTGCCAATCCAGGTTTCGTTGCGGCACGCCAAGGTCAACGCCCTGCTCGGCGTCGCCGTGCCGCACGCGGAGAGTGTGAAATTGCTCACGTCCCTTGGCCTGGAAGTTGTCGGCCAGAGCAACGAAGCGTGTGCGTTTCGCATTCCCTCCTGGCGGGTGGACTTGAAACGGGAGATCGATCTCATCGAGGAAGTCGCGCGACTCTACGGGGTGGACCGCATTCCCAGCACCCCACCTCGCGGCGCCATCGGCTCCAATCCCTTCGACGCGGTCTACGATCAATTGGCCGAAGCGCGCCGGTTGCTCAGCGGCCTTGGCCTGAACGAGGCCACCGGGCAGACGTTTATCTCCGAGGCCGCCGCGCGGCGGACGTTGGCGCCCTCCGAACCCGCCGACGATGGCGCGGGGACACGCCCCACGGAACCACTCGTGCTGCTGGCCAACCCCCTGAGCAGTGAGATGAACACGCTCCGGCCCAGCCTGCTGCCTGGCTTGCTCGATTCATTGCGGCACAATCTTCATCGACACAATGAGGACGTCGGGTTGTTCGAACTCGGGCGCGTCTTCTTCCGGAGCAACGGCCGGACCAGGGAAGAACGGCGCGTGGCCATCGCCCTCACGGGTCAGCGCGGGCCGTCCTTCTGGAGCGGCCCGGAACGCGGCGCGAAAATGGACCTGTTCGACCTCAAAGGCGTGCTGGAGGAATTCCTCGAGCAATTCGGCGTGCGCGGGGTTGGCTTCACCCGGCGCGCGGCGGCGTCGGGATGGTTGCTGGAATCGGCGACCGTGGCGCTGGGAGGCAAGGTGGCGCTGGGCGAGCTCGGCCAGCTTCTGCCGGCGCTGGCCAGGCAGTATGACCTGCGCGACCCGGTGTTCCTGGCGGAGTTGAACCTCGACCAGTTGCTCGCGCGCCGGACGGCCGGCCGGTCTTTCAAGCCGTTGCCGCAGTTCCCCACCATTCGTCGCGACGTCGCCATGGTCGTGGCCGAAAACGTGACCCACGACGCGGTGCTGCAGGCGGTGAAAGAAGCCAAACCGGCCAACCTGCAAAGCGTGGAGTTGTTCGATGTGTTCCGCGGAGAAAGCATCCCGGCCGGTCAGAAGAGCGTCGCCTATGCTTTCACTTATCGCCACGCCGAGCGGACCCTGACCGACGCGGAAGTCAACGCCGCGCACGAAAAATTGATCGCGCAGTTGAAGCAAGCCTTGGCGGCCACGGTGCGTGAAAAATGAGGGCCGGCCATGGGGTGGGGAATTTACGATTTACGATTTACGAGTTACGAGTTGCGCTGGAGGATTCAAGACTTGTGGAGGTATTATCGTCTCAACGCGCTTCCTCCAACTCGTACATCGTACATCGTAAATTCCATGCTCAGCCCAGCAGCATCTTCGCCTTGACGAGCGCTTCGGCCAGTTGCGAAGGGTCTTTGCCGCCCCCGCGGGCATTGTCCGGTTTGCCCCCGCCTTTGCCGCCCACAATCGGGGCGATGGCCTGGATGATTTTGCCGGCTTGCACTTTCGCGGTGTACTCGGGTGACACGGCCGCGACGAGCGCGACCGCGCCCTGGCTCACGCCGCCGAGGACGATTACCCCTTTGAAGCTGCTCTTGAGCGCGTCCGCCACGCTTTGCAGCAAGTCGGCATCGGCTGTGCCCAGGTTGTAGAGAATGGCCGGAATGCCGTTCACGATCGTGCCTTGTGATTTCAGTTGGGCCGCGATGCTGGAGGCTTCGCGCTGTTGCGAGGCTTTGAGTTGTTTCTCCAGTTCCTTCTGGTGCGCCAGCAACATTTCGAGCTTTTTCTCCAAATCCGCCAAAGGCGAGTTCACTTTGCCGGCCAGGGTTTTGATTCGATGCAGGTCCTCGGCGGCCTGGCGGTAGGCCTCGAGGCCGGCGACGGCTTCGAGGCGGCGAACGCCGGCGGCGATGGCGCTCTCGCCTACGATGCGAAACAGGCCGATCTCGCCCGTCGCGCGGGCGTGGGTGCCGCCGCACAGCTCCATGCTGTAGCCGTCGAGTTGCCCGACGTGGCCGCCGATTTGCACGACACGCACGTTGTCCCCGTATTTGTCCCCGAAGAATTGCATGACGTCCTTGCGCGACTTGACCGCCGCGTAGGGCGTTTCCGTCCAGGTCACCGCGGCGTTTTCCAGGATGCGTTCGTTGACGAGCTTTTCGAGGTCGGCCAATTGCTGCGGGGTGAGCGGAGCGCTGTTAAAGTCGAAGGTGAGTTTGTCGGGGCCGACGAAGGAACCTTTCTGCGCGGCCTCCCGGCTGACGACTTCGTGGAGAGCCCAGTGCAGCAAATGGGTGACCGTATGGTGGCGTTGGATGGCCAGGCGGCGCAGACGATCCACGGAGAGGTGGACGGTGGCGCCGACGAGCGGGGCATCGACGGCCGTCTCGGCCGGCGGGGCGAGGGGTGGAGCGTGAGGATCCGTGTCGAGGAAATGCAGCCAGGTCTGGCCGCTCTTCTGCGTGTTGACGATGCGCCAGAGTTGGCCACCGCCGGTCAATTCGCCGGCGTCGCCAACCTGCCCGCCCAGCTCCGCGTAGCAGGTGCTCGTGTCGAGGATGACCGCGGTCTTGTCCTTCAGGCTGATGACTTCGAGGACACGCGCGGGTGTCTCCAGCGTGTCGTAACCGATGAACTGCGTGGGCGTCGTCGTCTCGACCTGCGAGAGTTCGATGATCTCTTTCTTTTGCGATTTCCGGCCTCGTTCGCGTTGCTCCTCCATCAACTGCTTGAAGCCGGCGATATCGACGGTGAATCCGCGTTCGCGCGCCATCAACTCCGTGAGATCGATCGGAAAGCCATAGGTGTCGTAGAGTTTGAAGGCGAACTGGGCCGACAACTGGGTGGCACGGGCAACTTGCCCGTGCCGCTGGGCCACTGACCCAGCGGAATGGGAGGGGGCGCCACCCGGGGCTTGCGGGGCGGATTGCAAGGGTGACGTCGCGGTCGTTCCGCTCGGCGGGTCGCCGAGCGGGACGGGCGAGTCGCCCGTGCCACCCAGGACTTCGCGCTGCCCGCCCGAGAGGCGCGCCACCTCTTCGTTGAACATCTCGATGCCCCGGTCCAACGTCTTGTTGAACGCCTCCTCCTCTTGCTGGACGACCGTCTCCACCTGCCGCCGTTTCTCGCGGATCTCGGGGAAGACGTCACCCATCGTGTCGGCGAGGACTTCCACCAGCTTGTAGAAGAACGGCTCGTGGAAGCCGAGCAAGCGCCCGTAACGCACCGCCCGGCGCAGGATGCGGCGCAGGACATAGTTGCGGCCGGTGTTGCCGGGTTGGATGCCATCGGCAACGGCAAAGCTCAGGGTCCGGATGTGGTCGGCGATGACGCGGAAGGCGATGTCGATCTTCTCCTGCTCGGTCGCGTGGGCGGTGCCAGCAGCGGGGAGCGTCGACCGGTAATTCCTCCCGCTGAGCTGCGCCAGTTTGTCGAAGAGCGGGCGGAAGATGTCGGTCTCGTAGTTGGAAATCTTCGCGTGTTCGAAGTCGGTAAAGTTCTTCGTGCCTTGCATGATGCCGGTGACGCGCTCGAAGCCCAGGCCGGTATCCACATGCCTGGCGGGCAGCGGGGAGAAAGCGCCATCGGCGTCCGCGTTGAATTGAATGAAAACAAGGTTCCAGATCTCGATGCAGCGGGCATCGCCCTGGTTGACCAGCGCGCCGCGGGTTTCGCCCTGCGGGGTCAGATCCACGTGCAGTTCCGAGCAGGGACCGCACGGCCCGCTCTCGCCCATCATCCAGAAATTGTCCCGTTTGCCGCCCCGCACAATGTGCACAGCGGGGTCGAGTCCGACGGAGCGAAATTTCTCCGCCCAATAATTCCAGGCTTCCTGGTCGAACGCGCTCGGGTCGTTCTGGGATTTGTCCGGGTCATAGACGGTGGCGTAGAGGCGCGGCGGCGGGAACTTCCAAATCTCCACGACCAGTTCCCACGCCCAGGCGATGGCTTCCTGCTTGAAATAGTCGCCGAAGGACCAGTTGCCGAGCATCTCGAAGAAGGTGTGGTGATAGGTGTCGAGCCCCACGTCATCGAGGTCATTGTGTTTGCCGCCAGCCCGGATGCATTTTTGCGTGTCGGCGGCGCGACCGGGGTTGTAGGGACACTTCGTCTGACCCAGGAAGATGGGCACGAACTGGTTCATGCCGGCGTTGGTGAACAGGAGGTTGGGCGAGTCCGGCAGCAGACTCGAGGAAGGCACGATGGAGTGCTGCTTCGACTCGAAGAAGTCGAGGAACGACTGGCGGATTTCGGAGCTGGTCATGGGCGCAAGCGAGTTCAAAGTTCAAAGTTCAAGGTTCAAAGTTCAAGGTTCAAAGTTCAAGGTTCAAAGTTCGAAGTTCAAGGTTCAAAGTTCGAACTTCGAACTATTCACCGCTTGAGGGTCAACTTGAGAGTCTTGATCTCGAACGGATGCAAATCGAATGCGATGCTGTCGTTGACGACTTTCAACCGGCGCCCCGAATCTTCCATCAAGTTCGCCTCGCAAGCTGAAAGAATCCTGGCGTGGAGTTTGATGGTGACGCCTTGAGCCGGGGTTCCGTGGGCTTCGTAAATCCGCAGGATGGTGGCGCCGTCCTGGCCAGGTTTGAAACTGCTCAACACCACGTTGGCCGCCGACACTTCCAACAAGCCCCATCGTTTCGGCAGGGTCCCCGGGTGCGCCGTGGCTTTCCGCACGAACAGGGGATGGTTGAACTCCATGCCTGCCCGGGAAACTTGTGCGTCGCGCCAACTGCCGGCGTGGGGCAGGAGGGCGTAATGGAACGTCCGTTCCTGTCCCAGTTCCAAGCCTGTCTCCGACGACATGCCTCGCTCGTAGCCGCCCCCTTCTCCATAAGACTGGATGCGGGTGGAACGGAGCAACGAAAGCATCAGCGTCCCATCGGCCACGTTGTTCCCTGGCAACCCGCGGTTGAGGAGCGCCACGCCTCTTTGTCCGTCCCCATAGTCCACCCAGTTTTGCGCGGGGAACTCCTGCGCGGCCGGCCGTTCGATCGCCCCGAACGGAATCTCCTGGATGTTCCGGCCCTGCGCGATGGCGGTCGGGACCAGGAGCCGGTAGCGCACGAATTTCTCGTTGTTCAAAATCTGCGTTTCAAAGTCGATGCGGGGAAGCCCGTCGTAGAGCCGGACGATGGTGGCAAACGAATTGGTGCCAAAAGGATGGCGCACGCGGAATTCCGAGAAGACCGGGCCACGTCGCACCGAGCCCGGCTTGGTCGCCTGCTCGGTGCTGAAGTGGACTTGGCCCGTCTGCGGAACGCCCAGCGGACGCGACATGACGACATTTTGAAAACCATCGAGGTTTTTATATAACTCCCAAAAATCACCGTTATCGGCCTCGCGCGCGACCACGTTGGCCGGGCCGCTCAACGCCTGCCAGTTTCCGGCTTTAACAACCAGGTTGGTCAACGCGCCGGTCTCGAGGTCGACCCAGGCGCGATAATAGTCGTTCTCGAGCAGGTTGCCGCGGTTGGTATCGGTGACGCTCGATTTGGATTGACCGGTCGCCGGCCGCGGCGCGACGTGGTAGACGCCATGGCCCAGCGCAGGAATTTCGCGCGCCAGGAACGCGAGCTTGACGCGCTTGAGTCCGCCGTCCGCGTAACGGTCCGCCTCCAGGAGTTGGCTCGGGATGACCTTTCCCGACGGGTCTGACACGTCGAAATCCAAAACGCCGCCGGCAGTCCAGCCGATCTCGGCCACGGCCAGGTCGGTGCGCGGCCAACCCAGGGTGTTGCACACGACCAGGGGAACCCCTTCGCCTCGTGTGTCGATGCAGGACAGGATGCGGTCGAGCCGCGTTTCGATCAGTTCCTCGGCCAGGCGTTTGGAAAACTCGTAACCACGCAGAGTGTCCTCGTAGACTCGATCGGTCATCACGCCCGAGGCCAGGTCGTGCGTTTGATTGAACAGCACCGGTTCCCAGGCGCGCCAGGTCATCGGATCGTCCGAAGGGCGGCCCAGCCAGGTCGCCAGCGCGCCGAACTTCTCGGCCGAGATCAACCGTCCCTCCATCTGGCGCATCCATTGTTTCAGTTCGATGCGGCTGCTGTAGATGCCCTGGAAGAGCGGGTTGCGTTCCCCGGTGATCACGGGCCGGTCCGGGCGCTTGGCCACGACCGCTTCAAAGTCCGTGGGCACCCCGATGCGCAAGGTGAACGGCAGGTCGGCTTGCCGGTTGAATTGCTCCACCAGCCCCGGGACATGCAACTCGGGCTCGGACACGTCCACCCCGGCCAGCCCAACGCGATCCGCCCCGCGCGCAAACGGCGCCAGCGCGTCGTAACGTTTCTTCATGAATTCAGTGAAGCGCGCCAGGTCCTTGGGCGGCCCGTAGAGATGCCCATAGGCGAAGGGGAGCCAAAACGCGGCGATGCGCGTGCCGTCCAAACCCTGCCAGAGAAATTCGGAAGGCATCGTCTTGCGGTCGGTCACTCCGCGGAAAAACCAGAAGGAATTGTATCCGGCTAGTTTCAGGATTTGCGGCATTTGCGCATGATGGCCGAACGTGTCGAGCAACCAACCGACTTTCACGTCCACCCCGAGTGCCTCGCGGCAATAGCCCTTGGCGTAAAGCAACTGGCGCACGAACGATTCTCCTCCCGGCATGTTATCGTCGGGCATGATGTCCAGGCCGCAAACGATCTGGAGCCGGCCCTCGGCGACGAACTGGCGGAAAGCGGCCGCTTCCTCGGGATACCGCTCAAGAAAGGGTCTGAAGTACGCCACCTGGTCGAGCACGAAACGGTAATCGGAGTTCTCCTTGAGCAGCCGGATGGCCGTCAGGATATTCGGCAAGCCCATCTGGAGATATTCCTCGCGCGTTTTGAAGACCGCTCCTTCCCAGTGCGTGTGCGGGATTAGCCAGAAGGTGGGACGGTTGGTGGAACTGCCGGCCGAAGCCGGCGTGCCGGCTCGCGTTGAGCCGGCGCAGGACACCACGGCAGCGGCGGCGATGATGGGGAAAAAGTGACAACGCATATGGACCCGCTTTGGATACCGGCTTTTGTGCCGCAAGCCAACCAACTTGTGCGCGGGCTTCCGGGGTGCATGACAAAATTCTTCGGCGAAGGCGGATGGGAACAGGAGCAAACAGAGGGAACGGAGAAGGAATACTCTATCCACTCTGTTGGCTCCTGTTAAAGTAGGCTGTTCGGCGCGACATGAACTACCTCGACCTCACCCTGCCCACGCCGGCCGAGAACCTCGCGTGTGACGAGGCGTTGTTGGATGGGGCGGAAAAGCACGGCGGGGCAGGGGTCGTGCGGTTTTGGGAGGCGCCGCGACCTTTCATGGTGTTGGGGTACGCGAACAAAGTGCGGGAGGAAGTGGACCTGGCGGCGAGTCGCGAGCTCCAGGTGCCGATCCTCCGACGCTGCAGCGGCGGAGGCGCCGTGTTGCTGGGGCCGGGCTGCTTGAACTACTCGCTGGTTCTGCGGTTCGACGAAGCCGGACCGTTGCGGAACATCGCCGCCACGAACCGCTTTGTCCTCCAGCGCCACGCCGGGGCGCTGACCAGGCTGCTGGCCAGGACCGTGACGATCGAAGGCGTGACCGACCTCGCGGTCGAGCACTTGAAATGCTCCGGCAATGCGCAACGTCGCAAACGCCACTGGCTGCTCTTTCACGGAACATTCCTCCTCGAGGCCGACCTCGGACTGATCGAGCGATTGCTCCTGCCGCCCTCGCGCCAGCCGGCTTATCGAAAGAAACGGTCGCACACCGCGTTTTTGACCCAGCTGAGGTTGCCGCCCGAGACAGTCAAGGCCGCGCTCCGCGAAACCTGGAACGCGACCCAGCCATGCCAGGAAATACCTCGAGAGGAAATCACCCGCCTGGCCTCGGAGAAATACGGGACCGACGAGTGGAATTTAAAGTGGTGAGCCAAATCGTTGGACCGCGGCTGTGGGCGAAGACCAACCGGAGCGCCTCGCCATGTCCAATCGCTTCGGAATGATCTGACACGAGATTCAATGGCCACTCGCTGCAGTTGGTGCTCCACACAGGTTTCTGTCCAGCGCATTGCTCATTTCACATTGCTCATTTCTCATTGTTCGCTTGGGACGTGAAAGGCCACCGAATGAGCAATGAGCAATGAGCAATGAGCAATGTGCAATCCCGAGGTCGCGGTCTTGTAGAAGGCGCTGACCAAATGCCCGCACTTGGCCACGGTCCGGTGTTAGCCGAGGGTGATCACGTTCTTGATGCCGGTGGCCTTGCCGAGGAGCAACTCGCGGTAGCTCTCGAGCGGATGCCGGCCGGTGATCACGTGACCGAGGGCTTCGGGCCAGCGCTGTTTGAAAATCGCCAGGTGGCGGATGGCCGACTCGAAGGCGGGCCGATCCGCGTTGACGGTTCCGATGATCGCCTGGTTCATCAGCACCACCTGGCGCATGAGTGAATCGGCTTCGATGGGAATGGCTGGCTGGTGATGGGGAATGCCGGTGAACACATAAACGCCGTTCAGGCCAAGAACCGTCATGACGTCGAAGGCGATCCGGGCCACTCCCACAGCCTCGTAAACCAGGTCGATGCGGCCCACCTGCCGGGCAAACTCGGCCAACGGAGTGGTCTGGCACGAGATATATTTGGCGCCGATGGAATTGACGAGGTCCGCCTTCGGGTTCGGCTCGGGCGAGCGGGAATAAACGAAGGTCTTGAATCCGCTCACCACCAGGGCCATGGCCCCGAGGATGCCGACGGGACCGGCGCCCAGCACCACCGCGGTCTTGCCGGCGCCCCGGGCCGTTTCCGTGGTCGCCCCGTTGTTCCACGGCAGCCGCTGCTGAACCTGCCACACTTGCGCCAGCGCCTTCTCCGCGACGGTCAGCGGTTCGACCAACACCGCGACGTCGCGCAGATGCGGCGGCACGAGGTTGAGATGGACCTGGTCCTCGACGAAATACTCCGTCATGAACCCGTGCGTCATCTTGATCCCGCGCTCGGTGAAATCGCCGGTCGCGCAAAAATCCTGGCGGGCGTCGCGGCAGGACGGGCAATGATCATGCATGCAGGGACGGCGCACGGTGGGCACGACCAGGTCGCCCGGCTTGAATTGGGTCACGCCCGGGCCGATTTCCACTACCTCGCCCAGCGCTTCGTGGCCGAGCACGAGGTAATCGCTGCCCTGGGGCGGCGTCCCGTAGACGAAAGAGCAAATCTCACGGTCGGTCCCGCAAACGCCCACTTCCAGCGTCCTGATTTTCAACTCGGTCGGTGCGCCCACATGGGGCATGGCGTGTTGAAACAGAGCGACTTCCCGTTTGGCAGGAATCACGCCGACGGCTTTCATGCTTCCGTTGTTCATCAGTCCTGTCCTCTGGTCCCGGCCCACCCTGGCCCTGACGGGCCCGAACGGCGGCAGAAGTTCTGGCGAGTATATCGGAAAAACCGTCGGAGGAAACAAAAATCGAGGGCCCGCGCCGGGCGAGCGGCGGCGGGCGCATTCCAGTTTTTGGGGGAGCGGAGTCGAAGCCGTTAGCTGCGGAGCAGCGGCAGACAGTAGCCCACGGCGCGAGCCGTGGGGGGCGGCGTTGCGGGGCAAGAGCCGCGGAGCGGCGAAAGAATCGCAAGCCTTGCTTCTGTCGTCCCTGCCGGGGCTGCGCATCCATTGCGCCACTTCTTCCCACGGCTGGCGCCGTGGGCTACTTTCTGCCGCTGCTCCGCAGCTAACTCGCGGCCTCTGGCCGCACCTTTCTTTGTTGCTGCGCGCGCCGCGATTTTGCTGTAGAAGAACCGCAACTTGAACCACGACTTGAACAGTTTCGAGCTCAATCGTCGTTCCTTCCTGAGCTACACGGCTGGCGGGTTAGGCGGCCTGGCCCTGTCTCATCTTCTCTCGCTGGAAGGGCGGGGTGCGTCGGCGGGCGCGGTGCCCGCGCCGCGTCATCCCCTGGCCGCCAAGCCGCCGCATCATCCGGCCCGGGCCCGGGCGGTGATTTGTCTCTTCCAACACGGCGGGCCGAGCCAGATGGATTTGTTCGACCCGAAGCCGGAGTTAAACAAGTGGAATGGGAAGGAGTATCCACACAAGGATCTCGAGATCCATTTCGAAAAACAGGCCGGCAAACTCCTGGAATCGCCCTTCCAGTTTCGCCAGAGCGGCCAGAGCGGGATGGCCTTTTCGGAATTGCTCCCGCGCACCGCGGGCATCGCCGATCACTTGACGCTCATCCGGTCGATGACCACCGACTCGATCGACCACGAGTCGGCGCTGCGGATCATTCACGGCGGAAAATTCCAGGCCGGCCGGCCGGTCTGGGGGTCGTGGGTCATTTATGGTCTTGGCACGGAGCGGCTTGATTTGCCGGCTTACGTCGTGCTGTCGGATCCCGGTGGCTGGCCGGTCGACGGCATCCGCAACTGGTCTTCGGGCTGGTTGCCGGCGATTTATCAGGGCACGCAGCTGCGCTCGAGCGGTTCACCGGTGTTCAATCTCAACACGCCCGCGGATCTCCCGGCGGGCGCCCGGGCCAACCAGCTTCAGTTCCTGGACAAACTCAACCGCGCGCACCTCGCCGGCCACCCGGAAAACACCGAACTCCAGGCCCGCATCAGCAACTACGAGATGGCGGCGAGAATGCAGACCTCCGTCACCGAGGTGCTCGACCTCTCGACGGAATCGGAGGAGACGAAGAAACTCTACGGTTTGGACCATGCGAACAAAGCCACCGCCAACTATGCCCGCCGCTGCCTGATGGCGCGGCGCCTGGTCGAAAGTGGCGTCCGTTTTGTCCAGCTTTACCTCAGCGGCCAGCCTTGGGACACGCATGACAGGAATGCCGAGAAGCTGAAAGACCTCTGCCTGATGACCGACCAGCCGAGCGCCGCCCTCGTGCTCGACCTCAAACAACGCGGCTTGCTCGATTCGACGATTGTGCTCTGGTGCGGCGAGTTCGGCCGGCTGCCCCTGGCGCAAGGCAAGGATGGCCGTGACCACAATCGCCAGGCCTTCTCGCTCTGGATCGCCGGCGGCGGTTTTCGCCAGGGCTATGTCCACGGCGCGACCGACGAGTTTGGGGGCAAGGCGGTGCAGGACATCGTCCGCGTTTACGACCTGCACGCCACCTTGCTGCACGCCCTGGGCCTGGACCACAATCGCCTGACCTTCCCCCATGACGGCCGGCCCGACTCGCTCACCGATTCGGTCGTCAGCAATGCGGAAGTGAAGCACGAATTGCTGGCGTGAATTACGATTGACGGCAGCTTAGCGACATGGGACTCGATATCAATGCCGTCCGGTTCCTGGTCTCGGCGCGCGAAGCAGGCGTCCGCTTTGATGAAGTGCTCACTCTGGGCCGGCAGGATTTGAACGTGTTTCCCGCCAAGATGGCGCAATTGCTCGGCCAGCGCGGCTTGCCCAACGAGGCTTTCCAGGGGACTGACAAGGTTCTCTATGCTGATCCGTGTTTTGTCAGTCTCGGCGCGAAGAAAGTTTACTCGATGGACGCGTCCGACTTCGAAGGAGCTACGTTCCTCCACGATCTCAATCAACCGGTTGGTGCAGATTTCAGAGAACGCTTTGATGTCGTCTATGACGGTGGGACGCTGGAACACATCTTCAATTTTCCGGTCGCGCTCAAAAGCTGCATGGAGATGGTGAAGCAAGGCGGACACGTCTTCTTCCACACCGGCACGAACAACTGGTGTGGGCATGGATTCTACCAGTTTAGTCCGGAACTGTTCTTCCGGGCGCTCAGTGTGGAAAACGGTTTCGAAGTCACGCGGATGAT
>WNGF01000785.1_pt1 | contig 46860 bp, 53 predicted proteins | sample 5400641 | NCBI WGS metagenome assembly WNGF01 (sample SAMN13153371, study PRJNA577476) | soil metagenome | isolation source: 80 cm soil or saprolite under grassland replicate 2 | place: USA:California | collected 2016-06-15 | reverse complement strand
TGATCCCGCCCGCGCTGCTCGAGCGCGCGCTCTGGCTCAACGTGCACCCGTCGCTGCTGCCGCGGTGGCGCGGCGCCGCGCCGGTCGAGCGGGCGATCATGGCGGGCGACCGAGAAACGGGCGTGACGATCCACCGCACCGTCGAAGCGCTCGACGCGGGCCCGATTGCCGCGCAGGCGGCGTTCGCGATCGAGGAGGACGACGACGCCGGCGCGGTCTTCGCGCGCGCGGCGGAGCTCGCCGGGCAGCTGCTCGAGGGCGTCCTCGCGCACGACGAGCCGCAGTTCGAGCCGCAGCCCGAGGCGGGCGTCACGTACGCCGACAAGATCACGCCTGCCGACCGCTCGCTGGATCTCTCCGACCCCGAGCGTGCTGTTCGTGTCGTGCGCGCGTTGTCGCCGCACATCGGTGCGCGCACGACGCTGCACGGCCGCGACGTGATCGTCTGGCGGGCGCGCGTTGAGGACGGCGGGTTCGTCCCGCTCGAAGTGCAAGCGGACGGCAGGCGGCGGATAACGTACGACGAATTCCTGCGCGGTGTGCGATGACGGACTGGACGCGGTACTACGCAGCGACCGGAGAAGACCCCCGCGACACGCTGCTCGACGCCGTCGGGCGGTTCGAGACGCCGGGGCTCGCCGTCGATCTCGGCTGCGGCACCGGCCGGGACACGTTCGAGCTGCTGCGCCGCGGCTGGCGCGTGCTCGCGATCGACGCGACGCCGCAGGCGATCGAGCGGCTGCGCGAGCGCGTCACTGACGACGAGCGGCTCGAGACCGAGGTGTCGGCGATGGAGGACGCGGTCTGGCCCGCGTGCGAGCTCGTCAACGCGAGCTTCTCGCTGCCGTTCTGCCCGCCGGCGCGCTTCGACGAGCTCTGGAAGCGGATCTCGGACTCGCTGCGCGGCGGCGGTCGCTTCTGCGGGCAACTGTTCGGCGACCGCGACGGCTGGGCCCCGGCCGACGACATCACCTTCCACACTCGCGACGAAGCGGCAGCGCTCCTACGCGAATTCGACGTCGAGCGCTTCGACGAGGTCGAGGAGGACTCGACGACGGCGCTCGGCGAGCCGAAGCACTGGCACGTCTTCCACGTCGTCGCGCGCCGGCGATGACCGTCTCACCCGCGCGGCGCGCCGCGTACGAGGTGGTCCGTCGCGTCTTCGAGGAGGAGGCGTATGCGGACCGCGCGCTGCGCAGCGCGACCGAGAGGCTCGACGAGCGCGAGCGCGCCTTCGCGCGGCAACTCGCCTACGGGACCGTGCAGCGCGTGCGCACGCTCGACCACGCAATCGACACGCTCGGGCGCCGGCCCGTCCGCAAGCTCGACGCGCCGGTGAAAGCCGCACTGCGGCTCGGCGCGTACCAGCTCGGGTATCTCGACGTTGCACACCACGCCGCGGTGAACGAGTCGGTCGAGCTCGTGCGCGCCGCGAAGCTCGAACGCGCGGTCGCGTTCACGAACGCCGTGATGCGTCGGCTGAGCGAAGGAATTCGTGCGTTGCTCGACTCGCTGCCGGACGGACCGTTGAAGGAGTCCTACCCGGACTGGATTCACGACGTCTGGGTTCGCGACTTCGGCGGGCCGGTGGCGATCGCGTTGATGCGCGCGCAGAACGAGCCGCAGGAGACGGTCGTGCGGCTCGTGCGCGGCGCGGTCGACGGCGAGGCGACCGAGATCCCCGGCGCATACCGCGTGCAGCGCGTCGACGGGAGGGCACTCGCCGCGGGACGGATCTGGCCGCAGAGTCGCGGCTCGCAGCTGGCCGCGCTCGCCGTCGGCTCCCGCGACGGAGAGCGCGTGCTCGATTCCTGCGCCGCGCCGGGTGGCAAGGCGAGCATGCTGCGCGGGGAGGTCGTCGCGGTCGACCTGAACGAGGCACGTGTGCGCGAGCTCCAGGAGAACGTGCGTCTGCTCGGCGCGACGAACGTGCGCGTCGTCCACGCGGACGCGACCGAGCTTCCCCCCGACCTGCGCGACTTCGACCGCGCACTCGTCGACGCGCCGTGCTCGGGACTCGGCGTCCTCGCGCGCAGGCCCGACCTGCGCTGGCGCGCGCGACCGTTGCCCGAGCTCCAGCTCGCGCTGCTGGTCGAGGCGGCCGACCGCGTCAAGCCGGGCGGCGCGATCGTCTACAGCGTCTGCACGCTCAACGCGGACGAGAACGAGGCGGTCGTCGACGCCTTGGGGCTGGAGATCGACGCGACGCTCGCGGACGAGTGGCCGCAGTTCCGCCACCCGAAGCGGCCGGAGTTTCTTCTGACACTCCCGCACGTCCACCGGACGAGCGGCTTCTTCATCGCGAGGCTGCGCGTGTGATCGGTCTTGCGGTCATCTCCCGATTCTTCCCGCCGTTGCACGTCGTAGACTCGCTAGCGGCGTGCCCTGGCGGGAATGGATCCGGACGGTGGAGGTCGAGCCGTCGCTCTATGCGGCTGACTTCGCGCACCTCGGCGACCAGATCGAAGTGCTCCTGCGGGCCGGCGCGCGGGTCTTCCACTTCGACGTCGGCGACGCGCACTTCGTCCCGCCCGTCACGATCGGTCCGATCGTCCTCAAGTGGATCGCGCCGCTGATCCACGACCACGGCGGCGTCGTCGACTGCCACCTGATGGTCGAGCATCCGGAGAAGCACTTCGCCGCGATCCGCGAGGCGGGTGGCAACAGCGTCACCTTCCACGTCGAAGCCTGTGAGGACCCGCAGGCCGTCGCCGCGCAGGCGCGCGAGCACGGACTCGAGGTCGGACTCGCGTTCAATCCCCCGACGGCCCCGGAAACCGCGGCCGCGGCCGCGGACGGCTTCGACCTCGTCCTCTGCATGAGCATCAACCCGGGCTACTCCGGCCAGGAGTTCATGCCGGAGGCGATCGAACGGGTCGACACCCTGCGCGGCCTGCTGCCCGACTCGGTCTACATCCAGGTCGACGGCGGCATCGGTCCGGACAACATCCGCGCGCTCTACGACGCCGGCGCGTCGCTGCTCGTCGCGGGAACGAGCATCTTCGGCCGCGAAGACCTGCCGCGCTCCTACCGGCGGCTGGTACAAGCGATGGCGTGACGATGGCGCGGGCCATAGAGCTCGCCGAGCGGGGACGCGGGACGACGTATCCGAATCCGGTGGTCGGTGCGGTCGTCGTGCGCGACGGCGAGGTCGTCGGCGAGGGATGGCACGAGCGGCGCGGCGAGCCGCACGCCGAGGTGCACGCACTGCGCGCGGCCGGCGAGCGCGCGCGCGGCGCGACGCTGTACGTCACGCTCGAGCCGTGCGCACACCACGGGCAGACGCCGCCGTGCGCCGACGCCGTGATCGACGCAGGCGTCGACCGTGTCGTCGTCGGCGTCCTCGATCCGAATCCCGAAGTCGCCGGCCGCGGGCTGGAGCGGTTGCGTGCGGCGGGAATCGACGTCGAGGTCGTCGAGGGGGAGCCGGCGTGGCGCGCGCGGGATCTGATCGCCGGTTACCTGTCGGTGCACGAGCGCGGGCGGCCGTGGGTCGTCTACAAGGTTGCGGTGACGCTCGACGGCCGAACCGCGGTCCCGGGCCGGCGCTGGCTCAGCGGCGAGGCGTCGCGGCGGCTCGTCCACGAGCTGCGCGCGTCCGCCGACGCCGTCGCCGTGGGGATGGGAACGGTGCGTGCCGACGAGCCGCGGCTCGACGCGCGCGGCGTCGACGCGCCGAGGCAGCCGCGCCGGCTCGCGTTCGGACGCGGGCCGCTGCCGCCGGGCTCGGAGCTCGAGCTGCGCACCGGCGCGCTCGACGACGAGCTGCGGACGCTGGCCGCGGAGGGCGTCCAGACGCTGCTGCTCGAAGGCGGTCCGACGCTCGCGGCGTCGTTCTTCGCCGCGGAGCTGATCGACCAGGTGCTCGTCTTCGTCGCGCCGCTCGTCGCGGGCGACGGGCCCGGGCTCGCGGCCGCACTTCCGACGCCCGTCGCGCTGCAGCGGCTGCGGGCGCGGGCGGTGGGCGACGACGTGCTGCTGGAGGCATACGTCCACGATCCATAACGAAGCGGGGCGCGCGCTGTCGCGAGAGCTTTCGGCACGGAATCGGCACACCCGCGTCACACGATCCCTGGCACGCTGGCCCTACCCCGCCCGACACCCCTTGGGAGGGTGGGGGTTGGGGATGGGTCCAGCGGCGGCCTCGTCCGAAAAAGACGTCTCGGCCGAAGGACTAGCCTTGTCGCCGTGTTCACCGGCCTGATCCGCGAGCGCGGCGTCGTCGCCGAGACCGACGGCGGCGACGACGGCGTCCGGCTCGTCGTCGAGGCGCCGGCCACGGCGGCAGCGACGGTCGTCGGCGACTCGGTCGCGATCGACGGCGTTTGCCTCACGGCGGTCGACGTCGAGAACGGGCGCATCGCGTTCGACGCCGTCCGCGAGACGCTCGACCGCTCGACGCTCGGCGCGCTCGAAGCGGGCGCCGACGTCAACGTCGAGCCCGCGCTCCGCGCCGGCGAGCCGCTCGGCGGTCACTACGTCCAGGGTCACGTCGACGGTGTCGGTCAGGTGCGCTCGATCGCCCGCGAGGGCGAAGGGCTCCGCGTGTGGATCGACGCACCGCGCGACCTGCTCGCGTACGCGGTCGAGAAAGGCTCGATCGCAGTGCAGGGCGTCTCGCTCACGGTCGCGGCGCTCGACGACGCAGGCTTCGCGGTCGCGCTCGTCCCACACACGCTCGCCGCGACGACCCTCGGCGCGCTCGCGATCGGCGACCAGCTCAACCTCGAAGCCGACGTGCTCGCGAAGTATGTCGAGCGGCTGCTGCCTCGATGAGGCTCGAGCCGCTCTACCGGATCCGCTTCTCGTATCCCGAGCACTACTTCCTCGAGGGAACCGAGCAGCTCGGCTTCTTCTTCGCCGAAGGCCGCTGCGACGGCGTCCTGACGGGTCGGCTGCGCGGGATGAACCACCCACGCGTCCGCAGCAGCGACGACGTCTACCTGCCGGATTTCCAAGGGATGATCGAGACGGACGACGGTGCGCGGCTCGGCTTCGACATCCGCGGCTTCGGGCGGCCGCGCGGCGAGGGAGAGCGCGAGATCGTCGGGACGATCACGCACACGACCACCGACGAACGCTACGAACGGCTCAACGCGGCGCTCTGCGTGCTCGTCGCCGAGGCGGCAGACCGGGAGATCCGCGTCGAAGTCGCTGAGCTGATCTGGGAACCGCTTTCCAACTGAGCCCGGGTACGATCAGGAGGATGACGACTGCGACCAGAACGCCCTTCGCCACCGTCGAAGAGGCGATCGAGGAAATCCGGCGCGGACGCTTCGTGGTCGTCGTGGACGATCCGGACCGCGAGAACGAGGGCGATCTCGTGATCGCGGCGCAGTTCGCGACGCCGGACGCGATCAACTTCATGGCCACGCATGCGCGCGGTTTGATCTGCCTCTGCCTCACGCCGGAGCGCTGCGACGAGCTCGGCCTGCATCCGATGACCGACCGCAACCGCGCGCCGCTCGGGACCGCGTTCACCGTCTCGATCGAAGCGAGCGAGGGAGTGACGACCGGCATCTCCGCCGCCGACCGCTCGCGCACGATCCAGGTGGCAATTCATCCCGAGACGACGCCGTACGACCTCGTGCAACCAGGGCACGTGTTTCCGTTGCGCGCCAGGCCGGGCGGCGTCCTCGAGCGCATCGGCCAGACGGAGGCGTCGGTCGATCTCGCGCGGCTCGCAGGACTTACGCCCGCCGGCGTCGTGTGCGAGGTGATGAACGAGGACGGAACGATGGCCCGGGTGCCGGACCTGATCCCGTACTGCGAGCGCCACGGTCTCAAGATGATCACGGTGGCCGACCTCGTCGAGTACCGGCGGCGCACAGAGAAGCTCGTCGAGCGCACCGCACAGGTGCAGCTGCCGACGGATTACGGGGACTTCACCGCGATCGCCTACTCCGAGAAGCTGACCGGCCGACCTCATCTCGCGCTCGTGCGCGGCGACGTCGACGGCGCCGAAGACGTGCTCGTGCGCGTCCACTCCGAATGTCTCACGGGCGACGTCTTCCACTCGCTGCGCTGCGATTGCGGCGAGCAGCTCGACCTCGCGCTGAAGCGGATTGCGTCCGAGGAGCGAGGCGTGCTCCTCTACATGGCGCAGGAGGGCCGCGGAATCGGCCTGCTCAACAAGCTGAAGGCGTACGAGTTGCAGGAGGAGGGGCTCGACACCGTCGAGGCGAACCTCGAGCTCGGCTTTCCGCCGGACGCACGCGAGTGGGGGATCGGCAACCAGATCCTGAGCGACCTCGGACTGAGCACCATCCGAATCCTCACGAACAATCCTCGCAAGTTGGCCGGCATCGAGGGCTTCGGATTGACGGTCGTGGAGCAGGTCCCGATCGAAGTTCCCGCGAACGCGGAGAATCGCCGCTACCTCGCGACGAAGCGCGACAAGCTCGGTCACCGGCTGCATCATCAGGGGGTGCGGTGAGCGACTACCCGGACCGCTGGCCCGAGGACGCGTCGTTCGAGAGCGCGGTGATGCCCGAGCCGGTCGTCGACCCCGTCGTCGAGCCGGCGCCGCCGGTCGATCCGGAGCCGGCTGCCCCCGTCGCGGAAGAGGAGCCCGAGGCGCAGCACGCGCCGGGCGAGCTCGACGTCCCCGAGGACGTCGACCTGCTCGAAGGCGAGGCGGGGCCGACGAGGAAGGCGCTCGCGATCGTCGTCGCGAAGTTCAACGGCGAGGTGACATCGAAGCTGCTCGAGACGGCGCTCGCGGAGCTCGACCGACTCGGCGTCGCCCGCTCGCAGCTGACGGTCGTCCCCGTTCCGGGCGCGTTCGAGTTGCCGCTCGCGGCGATCGCGCTCGCGAAGACGCGCCGCTACGCGTGCGTCATCGCTCTCGGGTGCGTGATCCGCGGCGAGACGCCGCACTTCGACTACGTCGCGTCGGAGGCGGCGAGCGGGCTCCAGCTCGCAGGCCTCGAGACCGGGATCCCCGTCGCGTTCGGTGTCCTCACGTGCGACACGCGCGAGCAGGCCGACGCGCGCATCGGCAAGGCCGCCGACGCCGTCCGCAGCGCACTCGAGATGGCCGACCTCTTCTCGCAGCTCCGCCAGACGGCCGCTTCCGGCTAGGGCGTCTCGGCACCAACGGTTTCCGGCGAGATCACCGAGCCTCGCTCGTACCAGTTCCCGACCGGAACCTCCGCGATCAGCACCTCGGTCTCGGCGCGGAACGACTCCCCCTTCACCGTCACGACGGCGTCAATCAGGTTTTCGGCGAGTTGCTGGCGTTCGTCCCGAGAGAAGACCCCTTCGAGCAACCTGACATCGATGAGCGGCATCCTCAGCTCCTCCTCGCAGTCATTCCATTGGCGTCGAAGGCGTTGAAGTTTAAGCGGCCCGCCCCGTCGGCGTGACAGGGCGACACGCGACCCAGAGTCACATCGAGCCTCTAGCTCCGGCTACACTGGCGCCGCGATGTCCAAGATCTGCGCGATCTGCGGCAAGAAACCGAGCTTCGGTCACAACCGGAGCCATTCGATGGTGGCCACGAAGCGCCGCTTCGACCCGAACCTGCAGCGCGTCCGCGTCCTCCTGAACGGCAAGCCGCAGCGCGCGTACGTCTGCACCCGCTGTCTCAAGGCGGGCAAGGTCACCAAGGCCGTCGCGTAACCTCCCGGCCGCAATTGCGGTCTAATGGCATCGTGGACGCGGCAGAGATGCTCTCGTCGCCGCTCGGACGGATCACGATCGCGAGCGACGCGATCGCGCAGATCGTCGCGCGCGTGGCAGACGAGGCGTACGGCGTCGTCGGCATGGCCGGCCGTGGATTCGCGCGTCTGCGTGCGCGGCGCGGCATCCACGTGAGCCGCGACGGCGACGACATCCGCATCGATCTCCACGTCGTCGTCGAGTACGGCCTCAACCTCGCGGAAGTGGCCTCGACGCTGCGGAACCGCGTCGCGTACGAGGTCGAGCGGTTGACGGGACTGCGCGTGGCGACGATCGAGGTCCACATCGACGACGTGCGGAGGAGCGCATGACCGCGTCGTCTCCCTTCTACGGTTGCCGAGCCAGAACGGTTACGCGGGCGGAGTCCAGGCGAACGCTCGAGCAGTGGAGGAGCGCATGACGCAGGTCGAAACGGCCCGCGCGCTCGCACGCGCCGCGCTTGCGTCGCTCGAGCTCCACCGCCGCAGGATCGACGACCTCAACGTCTATCCCGTTCCGGACGGCGATACCGGCACGAACCTGACCCTGACGCTGCGCGCGGCGGTCGAGCACCTCGACAAGACGAGCACGCAGGATCTCCGCACGCTCGCGCACGAGCTGACCCGCGCCGCGCTGATGGGCGCGCGCGGCAACTCCGGCGTCATCTTCTCGCAGATCCTGCGCGGCTTCGCCGAGGTGATCGCCGAAGCGGAGCAGCTCGACGCGGCGACGCTCGCCCGCGCGATGCGCGGTGCGTCCGACGCCGCGTATCGCGCGGTCCGCAAGCCGGTGGAGGGGACGATGCTCACGGTGATCCGCGAGATGGCCGAGGAGGCCGAGGCGCACGCGGATGCGACGGTGGCCGAGCTCGTCGCGGCCGTCGTGCTTCGCGGCGCGGACTCCGTCGAGCGCACGCCGCAGCTGCTCGAGGTCCTGCGCAACGCGGGCGTCGTGGACGCGGGTGGCGCCGGGTTGCTCGAGATCGTGCGCGGCGTCGCGGCCGCCGTCTCCGGCGAGCCGCTGCCGGAGCTGCCGCTCGAACGCGAGGAGTTGAGTGTCGACGCGATCCACCAGGAGCTCTCGAAATACCGGTACTGCACCGTCTTCGTCGTCGAGGGTCGCGGCCTCGACCTCGACGAGCTCGAGACACAACTGGAGCGGCTTGGCGACTCGCTGCTGGTCGTCGGCGATCCCACCGCAGTGAAGGTGCACGTGCACACCGACGACCCCGGCGTCGCGCTGTCACTCGGGAGCGCCGTCGGCACGCTCGAGGGAATCGAGATCGCGAACATGCACCGCCAGACAGAGCAGCGCGAGGAGCGGCTCCTCCATGCGGTTCCCGAAGCCGAGCCGGCGGCCTGCGAGGTCGTTGCGGTCGTCACGGGCGCCGGCAACCGCGCGCTCTTCGAGAGTCTCGGCGCGACGCAGATCGTCGAGGGCGGCCCGTCGATGAACCCTGCCGCCTCCGAGCTCGTCGCCGCGGTCGCGCGTGCGCACTCCGATTCCGTGATCGTCTTGCCGAACGACTCGAACGTCGTGCTCGCGGCCGAGCAGGCTGCGTCGCTGTCGGAGCACGACGTCCGCGTCGTGCGGACCGGCTCGATTCCCGAAGGTCTCGCCGCGATGGTCGCGTTCGATGCGTCGCGCGACGGCGAAGAGAACGCGGCGGAGATGGAGGAAGCCGTCTCCGTGGTCGTAACCGGTTCGGTGACGATTGCGTCGAAGGACGCGCAGCTGAACGGCCTGAAGATCCGCAAGGGCAACTTCCTCGGCCTCGCGGAAGGCGAGGCGATCGCCGAGGGCGAGAGCTTCGACACCGTCGCACGCGCCGTCGTCGAGCGCCTGCTGGCGGAGCCGCGCGCCGTGCTGACGCTGCTCACCGGTGCAGACGAGCCGAGCGTCGACGCGCTCGTAGCGGCGGTCGAGTCCGAACATCCCGAGGTGGAGCTCGAGGTGCACAGCGGCGGGCAGCCGCATTATCCGCTGCTGCTCTCCGCCGAATAGACTCCGTCGCCGTGTCCGCGGCCGGGCCGATCCGCATCGTCATCGTCGAGGACAACAACGTCTTCCGCGAGGCGCTCGAGCTCCTCCTCGGGTTGCGCAACGACGTCGTCGTCGTCGCGTCGGTCGCCGACGGCGAGGAAGCGCTCGCGGCGTGTCGCGAACACGCGCCGGACGTCGTACTGATGGATTACCGGCTGCCGGGACTCGACGGCGTCGAGGCGACCCGCGCACTGCACGCCGAGCTGCCGCACATCGCAGTCGTCGCGCTGACCGCGTCGGCGAACCGCGACGAGATGGCGGCGCTTCGCGAAGCGGGTGCGGTGGCCTGCCTGACGAAGGACCAGGAGCTCGACGAGATCGTCGCGGCGATCCGGCAGGCCGCTGCGTGAATCTGACCGTCGCGAACACCGCGATCGTCGTCGACTCGACGGCCGACTTCCCCGAAGCGCACGAACGCTTCGAGAACTGGCGCATGGTGCCGCTGTACGTCCGCTTCGGCGACGAGAGCAAGAAGGACTACGTCGAGCTCGGGCCGCAGGAGTTCTACGCGCGCCTGCGCACCGCCGTCGAGCTGCCGACGACGTCGCAGCCGACGCCCGGCGACTTCCTCGCGACGTACGAGGAGCTCGCGTCGTACGAGCGCGTCTACTCCCTGCAGATCTCGGCGAAGCTGTCGGGGACGTTCGAGAGCGCACGCACCGCGGCTGCGGAGCTCGGCGACAAGGTGCGAGTCGTCGACACGGCGACGGCCTCGGCGGCGATCACGATGCTCGGGCTGGCGGTCCAGCGGCGCCTCGAGCGCGGCACGACCGACGAGGAGATCGACGCGCTCGTCGCGCGTTTCAAGCTCGACGCCGGCCTGCTGTTCACGGTCGACACGCTCGAATTCCTGCAAAAGGGCGGCCGCATCGGGAAGGCCGCCGCGTTCGCCGGCAACCTCCTGCACATCAAGCCGATCCTCACGATCGAGGACGGCGAGGTCGTGCCGCTGAAGCGCGTGCGCGGCAACCAGAAGGCGGTGCAGGAGTTCGCGGAGCGGTTCTCCGCCGGCACGCGCGATACGCCGAGCCTACGCGTAGGCATCGCGCACGCAGATGCGCCGGAGCGCGAGCAGACGCTGCGCGCGCTCGTCGCCGACCTGCGCCCGCAGGCGCAGATCGAAGCGGCGACGACGCTCGGCGCGGTCGTCGGCACGCACGCGGGCCCGGGCACGGTCGGCTTCTTCTGGTTCGAGGACGAGGCGTGACGCGCGCGCTCCCGCTCCTCGCCGCCGTCGTTGTCGCGTGTGCCGGCTGCGGCGGGAAGAAAGAGGAGAGGGGGCCGACCGCGCCGACGCAGCGCTTCGTCACGCGCCCGGACTTGAAGCCGCCGATCGTTCGCGTCGTGAAGCGCACGCCCAACGCCGCGCCGGGCTACATCTTCATCGCGCCGAAGAAGAAGGTCGCGCAAGCCGGTCCGCTCATCCTCGACGACGCCGGCAACGTCGTCTGGTTCCACCCGCTCGACACGCACGGCGTCACCGACTTCCGCGTGCAGCGCTACCGCGGGCGACCGGCGCTGACGTGGTGGCGCGGCGCGGCGACGACGCACGGCATCGGCACTGCGGGCGGCTATGTCATCGCCGACCAGTCGTACCGCGTGATCGCGTTCGTCGCCGCGAAGCACGGGCTCACCGGCGACATCCACGAATTCCTGCTCACGCCACAGAACACCGCGCTCTTCACCGTCTACCACAAGCTGAAGTACGACCTGTCGCCGCTCGGCGGCCCGAAGGACGGCGAGCTCTGGGAGGCCGTCGTGCAAGAGGTCGATGTCGCGACCCGGAAGCTGCTCTTCGAATGGCACAGCCTGCCGCACGTCGCCGTCAGCGAGTCGTACGAGCACATGCCGGAAGAGATCCCCTACGACTACTTCCACATCAATTCGGTCGCGCCCGACGGCCCGGACAGGCTGCTGATCTCCGGCCGCCACGTGAGCGCGATCTACGAGATCCGCAAGAGTGACGGCGCAGTGGTCTGGCGGCTCGGCGGCAAGAAGAGCGATTTCACAATGGGCCGCGGGACGCATTTCGCGTGGCAGCACGATGCGCGCCGCCTCAGCGACGGCACGATCTCGCTGTTCGACAACGCAGCCGAGCATCCCGGCGAGGCGAAGGAGTCGAAGGTGCTCGTGGTGCGCCTCGACGAGACAAAGCGCACCGCGGAGCTCGTCCGCAGCTACACGCGTCCGAAGCCGCTGCTCTCGACGAGCCAGGGCAACGCGCAGTTCTTGCCGGACGGACACGTGCTCGTCGGCTGGGGCGCCAACCCGTTCGTGACTGAGTTCTCGCGCGACGGCCGCGTCCTCCTCGACCTGGCGTTCGGAAACAAAGACGTCGACTCATACCGCGCGTTCAAGGACGAGTGGGTCGGCCGTCCGGCCGATCGCCCACGCGCCGTCGTGCGCGAAGGTCGTCTCTACGTCAGCTGGAACGGCGCGACGGATGTGGCACGCTGGCGGGTGCTCGCGGGCGGGAAGCGCGTCGCGGAGTTCTCGAAGAGCGGTTTCGAGACGTCGGAGACGATCCCGTCGAGGGCGCGCTCGGTCGTCGTCCAGGCGCTCGACGCGTCCGGTCGCGTGCTCGGGTCGTCGGGGCCGGCGCGCGTGCCCTAGCCGGTCGCGGCGACCGCCGCTTCCTCGAGCTCGCCCTCCGCGGCGCCGGTGAGGCCGAACGCACGCGTGCACGCGGCGAAGCCGACGACGGCGCCGGCCACCGCGAGCGACGTGAACATGATCCACATCGTGGCGTCGCCTGCCGCGCCGCGCACCTGCAAGCCGACGAACGGCGTCAACGCGAATCCGATCGCGAACGTGCTGCCGAACGCGCCGATGTAGGCGCCGCGGATGTCGGCGGGCGCGATCCGCGCGACGACCGCCTGAGATGTCGGGACCCACAACATCTCACCGATCACGAAGACGAAGATGACCGCGGCGACCACGGGGATCGCACCCGTCTGCGTGAGCGCGAGGAACGGCAATCCCATCAGCAGGATCGCCGTCGAGAGCTTGACCGACGCCGGGATGCGCGCGGTGCGCGCGGTGAGCCGCAGCTGGAAGAGCGTCACCATCGCGGGATTGACGACGACGAGGAAGCCCCACGTCGACGGCGCCAGCCCGTGCGAATCGGTCAGCGAGATCGGCATCACAGTCTCGTACGCGACGTACACGAGCGTCGCGAACGTCCCCGACAGGAAGAAGAGGAGGAAGGCGCGGTCGCGCACGATCACCCCGAACGAGCCGCGTTCCGGCGGTGCTTCCGGCGCGTAGCGGCCGCGCTTCGGGATGAAGCGCAACGCGAGGACGAACGGGACGACCGCGGCGCACGCGGCGCCGATGAAGAAGCGGCTCCAGTTCTCGCCGAGCAGGAGCAGCCCGCCCAGCGGCGGGCCGATCGTGACGCCGAGGTTCTGCACGACGCGCACCGCGGCGTAGCCGGCCTCGTGCCGCTCCGGCGGGAGGAGGTCGGGGACGAGCGCCTGGTTCGCCGCCTGCCCGAGCGAGCCGACGACGCCGATGGACGCGAGCAGCGCGATCCCCCACCACAGGTGTGTTCCGACCGCGAGCGCGCCGAGCGGGACGAGCGGCGAGACGCTCCAGCCGAGCAGGATGAGCGGCCGCCGGCCGAAGCGGTCGGAGAGGTGGCCGCCGAGGTAGCCGCCCAGCGCGCCGGCGAAGGCGGCGCCGAGGAAGCCGAAGGCGAGCTGGACGTTCGACGCGTCGAGCCGTTTGATTCCCCAGACGCCGATGAAGACCCACAGCATTCCGCCCGCGATCGAGCCGGACAGCGTCACGGCGAGCACCGGCAGGAGCGGCCGGTCGATCTCGCCGCCGAAGACCCTCCGCATCAACGCCTGCAACGTGCTCACGCCGCGAGCGTAGCGGCGCCATCCGGACCGGGGTCCTATACTCGGACCGCGTGTCCCTGACCGTGAAAGCGACCCGCTTGCCCGCGGGCTTTGCAGGCCTGGACCGGAGCGGGCGCTGGCCGCCGGCGCGCGGCGCCGCGCGGCCGAAGCGACTCGAGCTCGGCGTCGAGGTCCTCCCCGGCGTCGGCCCGAGCCTGCGCGGCAAGCTCGCGCGACTCGGCATCCACACGGTGCGCGATTTGCTCGAGTACGCGCCGCGCGACTACCAGCGTCCGCTCGGCGAGACTCCCGTCGCGCACCTCTTCGCCGAGCAGGAGGCCGCGGTCGCGGGCGTGGTGCGCAGCGCGACCCTTCGCAAGCTGCGTGCGCGGCGTTCGGTGCTGAAGGCGATCGTGGAGGACGAGAGCGGTGCGGTCACCGCCGTCTGGTTCAACCAGCCGTGGCTCGAGAACCGCATCGTCTCGGGAACGCACGTGCGGCTGCGCGGACGGCTGCGCCGGCACGAGTTCCACGTCAAGTCGTACGACATCGGCGACGGCACGGCGACCGCCGACTTCGCGCCGATCTATCCCGCCACCGAGGACGTGACGCCGAAGCGGCTGCGGACGCTCGTCGAGCACGCCCTCGCGCGAGTGCGCGACGTGCCCGACCCGCTGCCGGCCGACGTCAAGGAACGCGAACGGCTGCCGCTCCGACGCGACGCGCTCGTCGCGCTGCACGCGCCGCGCACGCCCGGCGAGGCGGAGACGGGTCGTGCGAGGCTCGCGTTCGACGAGCTGCTCGTGCTCCAGCTCGGCATCGCGCGCGCGGTCCGCGCGCGCGAGGGCCAGACCGCGCCCGCGCTCGGCGAGCCCGGCGAGCTGATCGCGCGCTACCGCGCCGCGCTGCCGTTCGAGCTGACCGAGCACCAGGAGGCGGCGATCGCGAGCATCGACGGCGACCTCGCGCGCGCCGTGCCGATGCAACGTCTCCTGCAGGGCGACGTCGGCTCCGGCAAGACCGTCGTCGCGCTCTACGCGCTGCTCCGCGCGGTCGAGCGCGGCCTCCAGGGCGCGCTCATGGCGCCGACCGAGACGCTCGCCGAACAGCACTTCCTGACGATCGAGACGATCTGCGCGGAGCTCGGTGTGCGCGTCGCGCTGCTGACCGGATCGGTGAAGTCGGCCGCGGACGCGGACGCCGACCTCGTCGTCGGGACGCACGCGCTCATCCAGGAGGGTGTCGAGCTGCCGCGGCTCGCGGTCGCCGTCGTGGACGAGCAGCATCGCTTCGGCGTCGAGCAGCGGAAGGCACTCGTCGAAGGGCGCGCCCCGCACGTCCTGCACATGACGGCGACGCCGATCCCGCGTACGCTCGCCCTCACGGTGTACGGCGATCTCGCCGTCAGCGAGATCGCGAAGCCGCCCGCGTCGCGCAAGCCCATCGTGACGGCGTGGGTGACGGCGGAGCGCTCGCACGACGCGTATACGCGGCTGCGCCGGCACCTCGACGACGGCCGCCAGGCGTACGTCGTGTGCCCGCTGATCGAGGAATCGCAGACGTCGGTCGCGCGCGCGGCCGAGGCCGAGGTGGAGCGGCTGCGTCGCGGCGAGCTCGCCGGCTATCGCGTCGGGTTGCTCCACGGTCGGCTGCGGCCCGCCGACCGGCGCGAGCTGATGGCGCAGTTCAAGGCGCGCGAGCTGGACGTGCTCGTCGCAACGACGGTGATCGAGGTCGGCGTGGACGTCCCGAACGCGACGATCATGATCGTGCAGGAGGCGGACCGGTTCGGGCTCGCGACGCTGCACCAGCTGCGCGGCCGCGTCGGCCGCGGCGCCGAGCAGTCGTACTGCCTCCTGATCTCCCGGGCGCGCGAGGAGCTGACCGACGCGGCGGCCGAGCGGCTCGAGGCGCTCGTCGCGACGAACGACGGCTTCGCGCTCGCGGAGAAGGACCTCGAGATCCGCGGCGAAGGGCAGCTGCTCGGCACGCGGCAGGCGGGCCTCTCCGACCTGAAGTTCACGCGCCTGCGCGCCGACCGCGACCTGCTCGAGCGCGCGCGTGACGCCGCACAGTCGCTCGTCGACGTCCACGGCCCCCTGGACGCCGACGTCGAGGCACGATTCGCCGATGCGGATCATCGCGGGCTCTCGTAAGGGCCATCGCATCGAAGCACCGCCCGGGAGCACGACGCGGCCGACGTCCGACCGCGTGCGCGAGAACGTCTTCAACCTCGTCGCGCCGTGGATCGAGGACGCAGAGGTGCTCGACCTCTTCGCGGGCTCGGGGGCGATGGGAATCGAGGCGCTGTCACGCGGCGCGCGGCGCGCCGTCTTCGTGGAAGCGAACGCCCGCGCCTGCCGCGTGATCGACGCGAACCTGGAGAAGCTCCGCCTCACCGGCGCGCAGGTCGTCTGCACCGACGTCGCACGCCACCTCTCGACCGATCGGGCGACCTACGACTTGATCTTCTGCGATCCGCCCTACGGCGAGTACGCCGAGCTCGAGCCGAAGCTCGCGCGGTACGTGCCGCGCTTGCTCGCCGAGGACGGCCTGCTCGTCGTCGAGACCGCCGCGCGCACCGAGCCCGAGCTGCCGCTGACGCAACGGACGTCCCGCCGCTACGGCTCCGCGCGGATTACGCTCTTCGAGCAGTGATCACCGCGATCTACCCCGGCACGTACGACCCGGTCACGAACGGGCACATGGATGTCATCCGGCGTGCGGCGAACATCTTCGACCGCGTCGTCATCGGCGTCGTCGGCGAGCCGCGCCACAAGAAGCCGATGTTCTCGCTCGACGAGCGCGTCGCGTTCCTGCACGAGGCCCTGGCGACCGCCGAGGACGTCGCGAACGTCGAGGTTGACGTCTTCTCCGTCCTCGTCGTCGACTTCGCACGGAAGTGGGGTGCGAAGGCGATCGTGAAGGGATTGCGGGTGACGTCGGACTTCGAGTGGGAGTTCCAGATGAACCAGCTGAACCGGACGCTGGCGCCCGAGATCGAGACGGTCTACGTGATGGCGAGCCCGAGCGTCTCGTTCGTGTCCTCGAGCGGCGTGAAGGAGATCGCCGCCTTTGGAGGAAACGTGGACGAGTTGGTACCCGAGTCCGTCGCGAGGCGGTTCCGGGAGCTGCATCCGAACGGCCGACCCGGGACCCCCGAGAACCCCCAGGAGTAAACTGCGAGAGCCAGATGGACGTCCTCGTACTCATCGACAAACTCGACGACCTCGTGCACAACGCGAAAGCGGTGCCGCTGACCGACCAGGTCCGCATCGACCGCGAGGAGATCTACGACATCCTCGACCAGATGCGGGCGACGATCCCGGAGGAGATCAAGCAGGCGCGCTGGATCGTCAAGGAGCGGCAGGAGATGCTCGCCGAGGCGAAGCGCGAGACCGACCGGCTGATCCAGGAGGCGCGCGAGCAGGCGGTCCGCGAGGCGTCGCAGACGGAGATCGTCAAGCTCGCCGAGAAGCAGGCACAGGACATCGTCGAGGACGCGCGGCGGCAGGCTCGCGAGACGCGTCTCGAGATGGAGGACTGGGCGGACGGGATCCTCTCGACGCTCGAGGTCAACCTCGACAAGTTCCTCGGCGCCGTCAAGCGCGGCCGCGAGCGGCTCCAAGAGCGCTCGCAGGAATCCGTCGTCGCCGGCGTCGGCCGCGACGAAGACGGCAACTACTAGACCTACGCGGCTGCGCGGTCGAGTGCTTCGGCGCCGCTGACGTCGCGCGCCGTCTCGACGAAGGCACGCGCCGCAGGCGTCCGGTAGCGGTCGCGGTGCCAGGCGATTCCGATCAGACGCGGCGGCACGAGGTCGCCGAGCTCGATCACCTCGACGCTGTCGTCGGTCGGCATCAGCGTCAGCCGGGGGACGAGCGCGATGCCGACACCGGCGCCGACGAGCCCCTGCACGGTGCCGTTGTCGTCGCTGCGGAAGACGAAGTTCGGCTCCGCGCCCGCGCGGCGGATCGCCGTCTCGACCGCGTCGTTCGAGCGGCACTGCCGGTAGCCGATCAGCGGGTGCTGCGAGATCTCGCGCAGCGTCGGACGCTTCTCGCGCTTCGCGAGCGGTGAATCCTTCGGGACGACCAGCACGTACGGGTCGACGAGCAACCGCTCCGCTTCGAGCGGCCCCTCGTTCATCGGCAGCATCACGAAGCTGAGGTCGACCTCGCCCTGCTCGACCCGTTGCTCGAGCTCGTCGTCGATCGACGACTCGCTCAGGTGGATCTCGACCTTCGGAAACGACTCCTTGAAGCGGCGGACGATCGCGGGCAGCAGGCGCGTGCTGACACTCTGGTAGGTGCCGACGCGCAGCGGGCCGGCGGCGCCCTCCGCGAACGCGGCGAGGTCGGCCTGCGCGGCTTTCATGCGCGCGACGATCGCGTCCGCGTGGCGGAGCAACAGCTGGCCTGCCTCGGTCAGCGAGACGGCGCGGGGGCCGCCCGGACGCTCGATGAGCTTCTCGCCGACCGCCCGCTCGAGCGCCGCGATCTGCTGGCTGATCGCCGACTGCGTGTAGCCGAGGGCGGTCGCCGCGCGGCCGAAGGAGCCCTCCTGCGCGATCGCCTGAAGGGCGAGCAGATGCCGCAGTTCGACCCCGAGTAGACGATCAGCCTCCATGATGGAACTCATCATAACATTGACTTGTGCTAATAGGGAAGCGTCGGCATCCTGAAGGTATGACGTTCCTCGTTGTCATCGCAATCGTCGCGTTCTTCCCGCTCGCGGCCGCGTTCGGCGTCGACTCACGGCCGAACGACGCGCGCCCCCGCCGCTGGCTGTAGGTCGGTCGGCGAGCGCTACGCTCGCTGCGTGAAGACCTTCAACCTGCGCACCGTCCGCCTTCGCTCCGGCGAGGAGTACCGCGACGCGGTCGAGCTCGAGTTGAGCGCTCTCGCGTACGGCGGTCAGCGTTACCTGCCGGTGCCGGACGTCGTGCCGGCGGAGCTGGTTGTGTCGCGCGCGTCGACGGGGACCCTCTTCGGCCTCGCCTTCGACGCGCGGCTGCACGGACCCTGCTACCGCTGCCTCGCCGACGCCGTCGTCGAGATTCCGGTGAGCGTGCGCGAGTACCAGGCGACGAACCCGGACACGGACGAGCTGCGCACGCCGTACGTCGTCGACGACACGCTCGACCTCGCGGCGTGGGCGCGTGACGCGATCGCGCTCGCGTTGCCGGAGCAGATCCTGTGCCGACCCGACTGCGCCGGTCTCTGTCCCGTCTGCGGCAAGGACCTCAACGTCGAGCCGCACACCCACGAGGAGGAGCGAAGCGACCCGCGCTGGGCGGCGCTCGAAAAGCTCCGCGACCAGCTCTAGAGGGCAACGATCCTCGTCGGCGCGACGCGCTCGAGGAAGCGCCGGTCGTGCGTCACCAGGAGCACGGTGCCGGCGTAGTCGATGAGCGCGCGTTCGAGCTCTTCGATCGCTTCGAGGTCGAGGTGGTTGGTCGGCTCGTCGAGGATGAGGCAATTGACGCCGCGCGCCTGAAGCAGCGCGAGGAGCGCCCGGCTGCGCTCGCCCGGCGAGAGCGACGACGACGGCCTCAGCACGTCGTCCCGTGCGATCCCGAACTTCGCGAGCAGCGTGCGCGCTTCTTCCGGCGCGAGCCCCGACTCGGTCCGGAAGCGCTCGAGCAGCGGCTCGTCGCCGGCAAATGTCTCGCGCCGCTGGTCGAGCTCGCCGAAGGCGACGCCCGCGCCGACGGTCCGCGTGCCGCGGGCGAGCGGCAGCTCGCCGGTCAGCGCGCGGAGGAGCGTCGTCTTGCCCGCGCCGTTGCGTCCCGTGATCGCGAGCCGGTCTCCCCATGCGACGTCGAGGTCGAGCGGACCGACTCGAAACGCTCCGCGCTCGACGACGGCGCCGGAGAGCCGCGCGACGACGTCGCCGCTGCGCGCGCGCGGGGCGAGCGCGAGCTGCAGCCGCCACGGCTGCCACGGCTTCTCGACCTCGCCGAGCCGCTCGAGCCGGCGTTCCGCCTGGCGCACCTTCCCGCGCAGCGCGTTCGTGCCGCGGCGGTCGGAGCCGCCGGACTTCTCGCCGAGGCCTGCGCCGGCGCGCGCCTGTCCGCGGCGATCCGAGAGGAGCGCGGTGAACCGCTCGCGCTCCGCGACGAACTCCGTGTACGCCGCCTCCTCCTGCCTCGCCGCGAGCTCGCGCGCCCGCTCGAAGTCGGCGTACGTCCCGGCGAACTCGCGCACGCGCCGCGTCTCCGCGTCGAAGGCGACGATGCGCGTGATCGTGCGGTCGAGGAACGCGCGATCGTGGGAGACGACGACGATCGCGCCCGGGAAGCCCGTCACGAAACGCTCGAGCTGCGCGAGCCCGTCGAAGTCGAGGTTGTTCGTCGGCTCGTCGAGACAGAGGACGTCGTGGTCGCCGAGCCGCAGCGCCCGGAACGCAGCGCGCGCGGCCTCGCCGCCGGAGAGCGGTTCGGCCGCGCCCTCCGGCTCCTGCGGCAGGTACGCGACGCTGCCGTAGCGTCGCACTCGTCCGGAAGTCGGCTCCTCGAGCCCCGCGAGGATCCGCAGCAGCGTCGACTTTCCGCTTCCGTTCGGGCCGACGATGCCGATGCGCGCCCGTGGCGGGACCGTCAACGACATCCCGTCGAGGACGAGCGTCGCGCCGAACTCCTTCGTGATCTTTTCCGCGACGACTCCGCCGCGCATCGCTCCTCCAGACCTTGGACAACAGTGGGCTTAGGCGGGCTAGCCCAGCTAGCTGGGCTAAGCCAAGTCCTGTCGGTATGGGTCTAGAGGACGCGCATAGGGTGACCCGTTAGGGTCGAAAGTGAATCTTAGCTACCCTGTCCCGCGCGATGGCAGTCCCGAAGAGGAAAACGTCGAAGTCCCGCCGCGACAAGCGCCGGGCGACGCACCGGCTCGAAGCGCCGCGCGTCAACGAATGTCCGGTCTGCCACCGGCCGAAACGGCCTCACCACGTCTGCCCGAACTGCAAGACCTACAAGGGCCGTGACGTGGAGCCGCTGGCGACTCCCGCACCGTAGTGGCGCGCATCGCGGTCGACGCCCTCGGGGGCGACCGTGGTTCGGCAGAGGTCGTCGCCGGCGCGCTGGAGGCGGCGAAAGACGGCATCGAAGTCGTGCTCTTCGGCCCGGCCGACCTCGACGGACACGGGCTCGAGCTGGTCGTGGCGACCGAGGAGATCGGGATGCACGAGAAGCCGGCCGACGCGGTCCGGTCGAAGCCCGACTCGAGCCTCGTCGCCGCGAACCGCGCCGTCGGCGCCGGCGAGGCCGACGCCGTCGTCTCGGCGGGCAACACCGGCGCGATGCTCGCCGCAGGCCTGCTGCACATCCGCCGGCTCCGGGGCGTCATGCGTCCGGGCATCGCGGTCGTGATCCCGGCGCGCAGCCGCGCGTCCGTGCTGATCGACGCCGGCGCGAACGCCGACGCGCGCGCCGAGCACCTCGTCCAGTTCGCGTACATGGGCTCGGTCTTCGCTGAGGAGATCCTCGAGGTGCCGAACCCGGAGGTGCGTCTGCTCTCGATCGGCGAGGAGGACGGGAAGGGCAACCAGCTGACGCTCGAGGCGCACGAGCTCCTGCGCGGGACGGGCCTTGCGTTCGGAGGCAACACCGAGGCGCGCGAGCTGCTGCGCGGCGCGGCAGACGTCGTGGTCACGGACGGCTTCACGGGGAACGTGGCGCTCAAGCTCCTCGAAGGGACGATCCAGGAGCTGCTCGACGCGCTGCGGGAGGAGATCGCGTCGACGGCGGCGGGCAAGCTCGGCGGGTTGCTGATCCGCCGGTCGGCGCGCCGGTTGCGCACGCGCCTCGATCCGGACACGTACGGCGGCGCGTACCTGCTCGGGCTGCGCGGCCTCTCCGTCATCGCCCACGGCAACTCGTCGAGCCGTGCGGTCGCGAATGCGATTCGCCTCGCCGCCCGCGGCGTCGAGCACCGGGTGGTCGAGCGTCTCGGCGAGCGTCTTCCCGACCGTGTAGCATCGGCGCGCTCTTAGGGCCCCGACAGCAAGAGAGGTGAGATGGCAGCGTCTCGTGAGGAAGTCTACGAGCGGGTGAAGGAAGTCCTCGCCGAGCAGCTCGGCGTGGACGAGAACGAGATCACGGAAGAGGCTTCGTTCCAGGAGGATCTCGACGCGGACTCGCTCGACCTCGTCGAGCTGATCATGGAGCTCGAAGACCAGTTCGGGATCAAGATCTCCGACGAGGACGCTCAGAAGATCACGACGGTCGGCCAGGCGGTCGATTACGTCTCGTCGCACCAGTAGCCGCGGCAAGCATGGCGACGGCCAGGCGCTCGCGGCGCTGATCGACAAGCTGCCGGGTGAGTCTGTGGAGCGGGTGTTCACGCACTCGTCCTGGGCGCCCGACCGGACGCTGTCGTACGAGCGGTTCGAATTTCTCGGCGACAGCGTCCTCGAGCTCGCGGTGGCCGGAGCGCTCTACGGAGCGCATCCTGACTTCTCGGAGGGACGACTCGCGAAGATCCGCTCGCACGTCGTGTCCCGGCAGAGCTGCGCCGTGGTCGCGCGCGAGCTCGACCTCGGCGGGCGGCTCCGCGAGCGTGGCAGCGGCGTGCTGCCCGAGGACGAGCTCGACCGCTTGTGCCGCAACCGCAACGTCCTCGCGGCGCTGCTCGAGGCCGCGCTCGGCGCGCTCTTCCTGCAGCACGGCTTCGGGAAGATCGAGAAGGCGGTCGTCGCGGCGTTCTCCGGCCGGATCGAATACGCGCTCACGACCTTCGTCGACCACAAGACGGAGCTGCAGGAGGCGCTCGCGCGCCAGGGACGCTCGGTGCGCTACGAGGTGATCGACTCGCAGGGCCCGCCGCACGACCGGCGCTTCACCTGCGCGGCCGTGGTCGACGGCGAGCGGATCGGCGTCGGCAGCGGCCGCTCGAAGAAGGCCGGGGAGCAGGAGGCGGCGCGGCGGACGCTCGAGGAGCTCGGCCTGCTGCCGCAGCGTCCGGCCGCCGCCTAGATGTAGTTCCTAGACATCGCATCTGACTCGTCCTAAGGTCTGTTGGAACCTGCGACCGGGAGGGGTTTTGATGCGGAGACTGGGGAGAGTGCTGGCCGCTGCCTGCGTTGCGCTGGCGATTGGGGCCGGCGTCGCGTGGGCGACCGGCTTGACGAGCTGGGTGAACCCGGACGGGACCTTGACCTTCTGCGTGCAGAAGAACGCGGGGAACGTTCGGCTCGCGCAGCCCGGCGCGCAATGCAAGACGGCGGCGGAGGACAGCGTCGTCGTCAACCAGCAAGGCGTGCAGGGTGAGAAGGGCGACACCGGCGAGAAGGGCGATGTCGGCGATCCGGGCCGCAGCCTGACCGCGACTCCGCTCGCGGCGGGCGACGTCAACTGCGACAGCAGAGGCGGCGTCGCGATCTCGCCCGAAGACGATCTAGCGAACGTGCTCGGCTACGTCTGCAACGGCGCGGGTGGGGCGCAGGGCCCGCCAGGCCAGCCTGGCGAGGCCGGCGCCGACGGCGCACCAGGAGGCAACCTCGTCGGCTCCGCGTGCACGCTGCCGAGCGGCACGGCCGGGACCGTCCAGATGTCGGTCGGCGCGACCGGCGCGATCTCGTTCGTCTGCCAGACGACCGGCGGCGGCGGGCCGAACCTCTGCCCCGAGACCCTGCCGACCTACCCGAACATGGCCACGAGCTGCGATTCCAACACCGGGACTCTCAGCTACACCTGCGTCGCCGGCTTCGCGAACGCCGACGGCGACATCACGAACGGCTGTGAGGTCACGCTCTCGTCGGCGCCCGAGATCTGCAACGGCATCGACGACGACGGGGACGGAGTCATCGACGACAACACGACCGACTCGGGCCCGCGCCCGAACGGGCTCGCGTCATGCGTCAACGGGCACCTCTCGCTGACGTGCAATTCCGGCTGGGCGGACGGCAACGGGAACGTCGCCGACGGCTGCGAGATCAATGTCCTGAACGACTCGGCCAACTGCGGGTCGGTCGGAAACGCCATCCCGCCCAGCGGATCGATGCATGCGCTGTGGGCCTGCTTCAACGGCCAGGCGGTGATCGTGAGCTGTCTCGCCGGCTGGGCGGACTTGAACGGCAGCCCCATCGACGGCTGCGAGGCTCCGGCGGGCGGCTTGCCCGTCAGCTGGGCGAACCTGCAGTTTCCGACCACCCTCAACGTCCCGGTCGGCATTTCGACGCCGCCGGTCTACGGGCGTGTCTTCGTCGCCGGGGCAACGGATACGACGTCGTCGCCGATCCCGTGGTTGCAGGCGGAGGTGGGCTTCGGCCCCGCCGCCTCGTCTCCGGACTTCAACCCCGCGTGGACGTGGACGACCGCAGGCTTCAACATCAACATCGGCAACGCCGACGAATACGCGGCGGCACTCACCGTCTTCGCGCCCGGCGTATACGACTACGTCTACCGCTTCAGCACCGACGGCGGTCTGACCTGGGTCTACGGCGAGCTCGACGGACCGCATTCGATCGGAACGTACGACTGGACACAGGCCGGGCACCTCACGGTTACGTAACGGGACTGGGCGGCGCGGCCTTCGGGCCGCGCCGCCCTCACCCGAGCAGCTGCTTGTGCAGCGCCTGCGTCTGCGAGCTCGGCGCGACGCCGAGCTCGTCGCGCAGACGAATCCGCAGCTCGTCGTAGACCCGCAACGCCTCGGCGCGGTTGCCGCGCGTGTCGAGGATCTGCATCAGGAACCGATGGCCGCTCTCGCGGTACGGCTCGAGCTCGACGAGGTGCCGCGCGGACCGCTCGCCGGTGTCGAGCTCGCCGCCGCCGATGTGAATGCACGTTTCCGCAAGCAGCTCGAGCGCGCGGCGGTGCATCCCGTCGAGGCGGCGCTGGACCTCGGCGACCCACGGCAGATCCTCACCGTGGAAGAAGCCGCGCATCGCGACGTGCTGGGCGACGCGCGACGGGCCGTACGCGGCGATCCAGTCCTTCCGCGCGACCGCGGACTCGGCCCGGTGCAACGCCTCCTGACCCGCCTCGAGGTCGACCCAGGCCGCGGGATCGAGCACGAGCCGCGCCTCGCCGCGGCCCTCGATCGGGACGAGCCGCCGCAGCTTCGACAGCAGGGGCGCGATGCCCGCATCGCGGCCGTCGGGCCAGAGCGCCTCCGCAAGCTCCTCGCGCCTGGCCGACCGCAGGCGGTTCACGACGAGATACGCGAAGAGCAGCCGTCCCTGCCGGCCGGGCAGCTCGGCATCGATCCGGCGGCCGGCGACGACCGCCGCGAGGCGGCCGCAGAGCTGGATCCGCGTCTCGTCCAATCTTGCGCCAAGGTAACCCCAAAGCCCAGGGCTCACAATCGCGGCATCGCGTTCCAACGACGGTGAGGGGGAATCGACCGATGGCAAAGCTGATCAATTGTGAGTGCGGCTACGTCGTCCGGGGCGACACCGACGACGAGCTGATCGCACGGGCGGAGCAGCACATGCGGAGCGACCATCCGGAGATGGTCGGAAAGGTGTCGCGCGACGACCTCCTGTCGATGGCGGAGGAGGCCTAGAGACGGCTGGGGCACGCAGCGTCCGCGGCGGTAGCTAGCCTCCCCGCTGCGTGCACCTCCGTGCGATCAAGCTGCGCGGCTTCAAGTCGTTTCCCGATCCGGTCGAGGTCGTCCTCGAGCCGGGCGTCGCCGTGGTCGTCGGCCCGAACGGTTCGGGCAAATCGAACATCGCCGACGCGATCGTGTGGGCGGCGGGATCGCTCGCGCCGCACGAGCTGCGGGCGGAGAAGCCGGATGACGTCCTCTTCGCAGGCGCGAGCGACCGCGCGGCCGTCGACCACTGCGAGGTCGAGCTCCTGTTCGACAACGCGACCGGCGACGGCCCGTTCGAATGGTCGGAGGTCTCGATCGCGCGCCGCCTGCACCGCGGCGGCGAGGGCCAGTACCTCGTGAACCGGACCGCGGTTCGGCGACTCGACCTCGTCGAGCTGCTCGCGGACGTCGGGCTCGGCAGCGGCATGCATTCGATCATCGGCCAGGGCAAGGTGGAGGAGATCCTCGGCTCGAAGCCGGAGGAGCGGCGCGCGCTGCTCGAGGAGGCGGCGGGCCTCGGGAAGTTCAAGGCACGGCGGCATCGCGCAGAGCTGAAGCTCGCGCGCGTCGCGACGCAGGTCGAGCGTGCGCGCGACGTCGAGCAGGAGGTGCGGAAGCGTCTCCGTCCGCTCGCGCTGCAGGCGACCGCAGCCGAGCGCGCGGAGAAGCTCGTCAGCGAGCTCGCGCAGCTTCGCGCGCGGATCGCGCAGCTCGACCTTGCCGCCGTCGACGAGCGGCGCGCGGCTGCGGACGAGCGCAAGCGCGTCGCCTCGCTCGCGAAGCGCGACCTCGACGCGAAGCTCGAGTCGATCGTCCGCGAGCGAAACCGCGTCGAGGAGGAGCTCGCGGATGCGGCCGGGAAGCGCGAGGAAGCGACGGCGGCGCTCTACCGCCTTCGCAGCGCGGGCGAGCGTGTCGCGCTGCGGCGCGAATCGGCCGAGGCGCTCGCGTCGCGCCTGCATGCCGAGCTCGAGCAGCCGCGGCGCGTTCTCGACGAGCGAGTTCGCGCCGAGCGCGAGGCGCTCAACGAGCGAGTGCGGCTCGCGGAGGAGCGCCTGACGGCGCTCGAGCGCACGCTCGCGGAGCGCGAAGGCCTGCCTCCCGCGGCTCGCGCGCTCGCAGAGCAAGGGGAGCGGCTGGCGCTCTCGTTCCTCCACGTCGAGCCGGGGATGGAACGCGCCGTCACCGCTGCACTGCGCCAGCGTGCGTCGGCGCTCGTCGCGGACGACGTGCAGGCCGCGTTCGCGCTGCTCGAACGTGCGCGCAATGCGGGGCTCGGCTCGCTGACGGTCGTGATCGGGCCGCGCGAACCCGACCTGCCTGTCGTCGCGAAGGAGGAGCTGCTGTCGTCGCCGGTCGCGGCGGTGACGCGCGAGGGATTCGGCTACGACCCCGCCAGCGGCGAGCTCTGGTTCGCGGGCGAGACGGCGGAGGCGGTGCTCCTCGAGCTCGAGGCGCGGCGCCGCGCGCTCGCGACCGAGCTCGACGAGTTGCGCCGCCGCGCGGAGGCTCCGATCCCCGCAGGCGCGTACTCGTTCGAGCCGGATCCGCTCGTCACGCGACTCGCGGCGATCGCCGAGCGGCTCGCGCGCGCACTCGACCTGCGCGCCGACCGCTTCGAGGCGCCGCTGCGCGCGAGGGTCGACGCGGGCGGCACGAAGTCCGGCGGGCTCGCGACCGAGCTGCGGCGGCTCGGCGCGGCGGAGGCCGACCTGCGGCGCGAGCAGTCCGAGCAGACGTCGCACGCGACCGCGATCGACGTCGAGCTCGCGCGGCTCGGCGCGGAGGCGGATGAAGCGCGGCGCCGGCTCGCCGAGACGGGCGCCGAGCCCGCGGAGGGCGACGACCGCGACGAGCTCGCCGCGAGGCTCGAACGGCTCGAGCGGCGGCGCGAGGCGCTCGGCCGCGTTAACCCGCTCGCGAAGGAGGAGTACGAGGCGGAAAAGGAGCGGCTCGACGAGCTCTCGACCCAGCGCGCCGATCTCGAGGCCTCGCTCGAGGAGCTCGAGAAGCTCCGCGCCGAGCTGACCGAGACGGTCGAGCGCCGCTTCGAGGAGACGTTCGAGGCCGTCGAGGCGAACTTCCGCGAGGTCGCGGCGACGCTCTTCCCGGGCGGTGAGGGCCGCTTGTGCCTGACGGAGCGGGATCCCGACGACGAGGAGTCGGAGGCGGGCGTCGAGATCGAGCTGCGCCCCGCCGGCAAGAGGGTGACGCGACTGTCGCTGCTCTCGGGCGGCGAGAAGTCGCTCGGCGCGATCGCGTTCCTCTTCTCGCTCTTCCTCGCGCGGCCGTGCCCGTTCTACCTCCTCGACGAGGTCGAGGCTGCGCTCGACGACACGAACATCGGCCGCTTCGTCGAGCTGCTGCGGCGCTACGCAGACCGCGCGCAGTTCATCGTCGTCACGCACCAGAAGCGGACGATGGAAGCGGCCGACGTGCTCTACGGCGTCACGATGGGCGAGGCGGGCATCTCGCAGATCGTGTCGCGCCGCCTGCCGCGCGAGGACGCGGCGGCGCTCGCGTCGTAGCTAGCGCCTTCGCGTGATCGCGTAGACGAGGAGCGACGAGGCCGTGACGATCACGCCGGCCAGCAGCCATGGCCAGGGGCGGCCATCCAGAGCAGGATCACCCTCGTACGGTGCCACCTCTTACCTCTACCCCGAGGCTAAGCTCGCCGCCGTGGCGCGAACCTGGGGAGAGCTGCTCGGCGACGGGCGGCCGGATGCCGAGAGCGACGAGCAGCGCCTTGGGATGTTCTCGCGGCTGCGCGACTCGCTCTCGCGCTCGCGGCAGGCGCTCACCGCCGAGCTCGCCGCGGCGACGTTCGATCCCGGCAACACCGCCGACTGGGAACGGCTTGAAGAAGCGCTCATCGCCGGCGACGTCGGCGTTCCCGCGACCGCGGAGCTCGTCCGGCGGCTCGAGGCGCGCGGTGAGCTTCCCGACCTCGGCGCCGCGCTCGCGGACGAGATCGAATCGCTCTTCGGCGGGCCGCCGCGCATCGAACTTGCCGGCGAGCCGACCGTGATCCTCGTCGTCGGCGTCAACGGCACCGGCAAGACGACGACGATCGGCAAGCTCGCCTACCGGCTCCGCGAGCACGGCCACTCGGTCGTCGTCGCCGCCGGCGACACGTTTCGCGCCGCAGCGGAGGAGCAGCTCGGCGTCTGGGCCGAGCGCGCCGGCGCGGAGTTCGTCGAAGGCGAGCGCGGGGGAGATCCGGCCGCGGTCGCGTACGACGCGATCGAGCGCGCGCGCCGCGACGGCCGCGACGTCGTCGTCGTCGACACCGCCGGTCGCCTGCACACGCAGACGAACCTGATGGAGGAGCTCGCGAAGGTGCGGCGCGTGATCGAGTCGCGCGTCGAGGCTGCGCCGCACGAGACGCTGCTCGTCGTCGACGCGACGACGGGACAGAACGCGGTTCAGCAGGCGCGTCTGTTCAAGGACGCGATCGGCGTGACAGGCGTCGCGCTGACGAAGCTCGACGGCACCGCGAAGGGCGGCGTCGCGATTCCGATCGCCTACGAGCTCGGCCTGCCGGTGAAGCTGATTGGCGTCGGCGAGACACTCGAGGATCTGCGTCCGTTCGACGCGCAGGACTTCGCCCGCGCCCTCGTCGCCTAGCCGCCGCCGGGATCCTTCAGGACGATGTAGTAGTCGATCGGGTTCGTCTTTTCGATCTGGATCAGGACGTCGTACCGCTTTCCGGGCGTCAGCGTCCCGTCTTTCTGCCTCCGATTCACCTCACGCTCGACTGCCGACTCCACCTTGCCGCTCACCGCGCGGCCGAGCAGCTCCTTCAACTTGTGCATGGCGCCTCCCCAATTCGACGGAAGACCCTACCGCGCCTGGGCGGTGAGAAGCGAACCCGCCGCTCGCGCTGCGACGACGTTGCCCTTCCGCTCGTGGATCTCCCGCGCCTCGTGGACGAGCGGCTCTGCCTCGTCTGCGCGTCCGGCGAGAAGCAAGACCTCGGCGAGCGCGGTCGCGGACCCCGCGCGCAGGTCCGGAAAATCAGTCTCCTCCGCGAGCGTGCGCGCCTCGCGCGCGAGGCGCTCCGCGTTCTCGAGCTGCGCGCGTCGCGCGTGAATCTTTGCGCGCGCCGTCCGCCAGACGACCTGCGTGACGATGTCGTCGCGTGCCGCCGTCGCTTCGCTGATCTCCGTGAACTGCTTCGCCTCGTCGAACCGCTCGAGCGCGCAGAGCGCTTCCGCGAGGAAAGCGGCGAGCGTCGATCGGACGCCCCGCTCCCCCATCGCCGTCAGTGTCTCGTAGCCCCAGCGCAGCTCGCGCTCGGCAGCGATGGGATTGCCGGCGAGCATCTCGACCGTCGCCGGAACGAGCGAGAGGGCCGCGCGCCGGTAGTCGAGCCCGAGCTCGTCGTAGATCGCGCGGCACTGCGCATAGCGCTCCCGCGCCTCGTCGAAGTCGCCGCGCATCGCGAGCAGCGTCGCGAGCGCCGAGAGGCAGCTCGCCTCGAGAGCGCGATCGCCGATCGAGTGCGCATAGAAGTCGATGCACCGCGCGAACGCATCCTCGACCGGCGTCGGCCCGTACACGAGCGCCAATGTCAAGTAGCCGATCAGCGTCGCCTCCAGCCGTTCGTCGTGCGCGCGCGCTGCGTGCTCGAGCGCGTGCTCGAGTGCGGCCGCGCGCTCGCCCCACCGGCAGGCGACCGTGTGCACGGTGCTCGCAAGCCACCACGCCCGCGCGAGGCCGAGATCGTCGCCGAACGCCTCGAGCTCGGGGATAACCGCCTCCGCGACTTGGCGTATCTCCTCGGTCGAGCCTTCCGGGTTCGTGAAGTAGCGAACGAATTGCTGCTCGATGAGAGCCCGCAGTGCGATCGTCCGAGCGCCGGTCGTCTCGGCCCGTCCGACGACGTCGTCGACCATCTCCGCCGCGCCCGCGAACTCGCCGGCGCGCATGAGGACGCGGCCGAGCTCCAGCGACAGCTCGAGGCGCAGCGGCGACTCGTGCGGCAGGAGTGCGAGCGTCCGGGAGAGCAGCGACCGTGCAGCATGCATGTCGTCACGCATGATTGCGCTGCGTGCGGCGGTGGCGAGATGCGTCGCGGCGCGCTCGCCGACGGCGATCGTCGCGTCGCCGGCGAGCCCGAGCTCGGCGCGCGCGAGGTACGCCTGCTCGAGATGGTGGCCGAGGATCTCCGAGTAGTCGCCGCCGCTCTCGGCAGTCTTGTACGCGAGCCAGCCCGCGAACGCGTCATGCAGGTCCGCGCGCCGGATCTTCGGCAGCGCGCTGTACGCCGCGTCGCGAATCAGGATGTGGGCGAACTGGAACGAGTCCTCGCTCGTGAAGGTCGGCGAGTCCGCCGGGAAGACGAGGCGCTTGCGGACGAGCGCGTGCAGATGCGTCCCGACGCGCGCGCGGATCGCCTCCGGCGCGAGCTCGACGACGGCGCTCCACCAGAACTGCTTGCCGACGACAGCGGCACACTGCAGCACCTCGCGCTCCTCCGGATCGAGCTGGTCGAGGCGTGCCGCGAGCAGAGCGTTGATCGTCGGCGGGATCGCGATGCTGTCGAGGTCGCCGACGACAGTCCACTCGCCGTCGCGCTGCTGGAGGACTCCGTCGTCGACGAGCACGCGCACGAGCTCCTCCACGAAGAGCGGATTTCCCTCGGCCGCGGCGGCGATCCGCTGCTGCACCTCAGGATCGAGGATCGCGGAGCCGAGCAAGTTCTCGAGCAGCGCGCTCACGTTGTCTCTGTCGAGCGGATCGAGGGCGAGCGCGTCGATGTTCGGCCGGCCACCGGCCCAGCCCGGACGCGCCTCGAGCAGCTCCGGCCGCGCGAGGCCGACGATCAGCAGCGGCGCGCCCCGGCTCCACCCGATCAGGTACTCGACGAGATCGAGCAACGCCGCGTCGGCCCAATGCAGATCCTCCAGCACGAGCACGAGTGGCCGAGCCCTCGCGACGTTCTCGAACAGTCGCCTCAGCGCCCAGAAGGTCTCCTCGGCACGTGCCGTCGTCGCGAGTGCGAGCACGTCCGCGACGCGATCGCGCACGAGCTCAGCGTCCTCGCTCGGGGGGACCAGTGCGTCGACGCGGGAACGCGCCGCTTCCGGCGTGTCCTCTGCGCTGATGCCTGCGAGCGTGCGCACGACACCGACGATCGGGAAGAACGTGATCCCGTCTCCGTACGGAAGGCATCGTCCTTGCGCGACGGTGGCGCCGAACACGCTCGCGGTGAACTCCTGTGCGAGGCGCGACTTCCCGATGCCCGCTGCGCCAAAGACCGTCACGAGCCGGCACGACTGCTCCTCGAGCGTGCGCCGGTACGCGTCGTGCAGGACATCGAGCTCCTCCTGCCGACCGACGAGCGGCGAGTCCACCCGCCGGAGGACGCGGTCGGCGGTCGAGCGGACGTTGTCGAGGCTCCACGTGTGGACGTCCTCGCGCTTGCCCTTCACCGAGAACGCGCGGAGCGGCCCGGCGCGGATCCGGTCCTCGACGAGCCGGTACGTCTCCTTGCCGAGCAGGATCTCGCCCGCCTGCGCCGCCTCCTGCAGCCGGAAGGCGACGTTGAACGTATCGCCGGTGGCGATCGTTTGCCGCGCGGTCGGGTCGCCGACGACGACCTCGCCGGTGTTGATCCCGATCCGCCCCTCGAGGCGCACGCCCCAGTGCTTTTCGAGATCGAAGTTGAGCCGCTCGAGCGCGTCGCGCATCTCGTCCGCCGCTCGTACTGCCCGGAACGCGTCGTCCTCGTGGAGGACGGGCACGCCGAAAACGCCGACGATCGCGTCCCCGATGAACTTCTCGACGGTCCCGCCGTGCCGTTCGAGGATCGGCCGCATCTCGTCGAAGTAGCGCAGCATGACGCGGCGCAGCGTCTCGGGATCGACGCCCTCGCCTAGGCTCGTCGAACCGACGACGTCGCAGAAGAGGACGGTGACGGTCTTGCGGCTGAGCGATTCGAGCCTGTCGGCCATGGGCCGAGTTTATGCCGCAAACGCGTAAAAGCCTAGGCACTACACTGTCCCGTTCGTGTTCGACACCCTCTCAGACCGCCTGCAGGGAGCGCTCGGCGACCTGCGCAAGCGGGGCAGGCTCGACGACGAAGCGGTCTCGCGCGCGATGCGCGAGATCCGCCTCGCGCTGCTCGAGGCCGACGTCAACTTCCAGGTCGTGAAGGACTTCGTGGCCGCGGTCCGCGAGCGCGCCGTGGGCGAGGACGTCATGAAGAGCCTGACGCCCGGCCAGCAGGTCGTAAAGGTCGTCCACGAGGAGCTGACCGCGCTGATGGGCTCGGGCCCGTCGCGGCTCGCGTTCGCAGGGCGGCCGCCGACCGTGATCCTGCTCGCCGGCCTGCAGGGCTCCGGGAAGACGACCGCGGCCGCGAAGCTGGCGCTCCTCCTCCGCAAGGAGGGCAAGCAGCCCGCGCTCGTCGCGGCCGACCTCCAGCGCCCCGCCGCCGTCGAGCAGCTCGCGCAGCTCGGCAAGCAGATCGACGTCCCCGTCTACACCGAAGAGCGCGAAGATCCGGTCCAGGCCGTGCGCGCAGGCCTCGCGCGCGCGCGCGAGGACGGGCGCGACGTCGTCATCCTCGACACCGCCGGGCGGCTGCACGTCGACGAGGCGCTGATGGACGAGCTCGCGCGCGTCCGCGCCGAGGCGAAGCCGCACAACGTGCTGCTCGTGCTCGACGCGATGACGGGCCAGGAGGCGGTGAACGTCGCGCAGGCGTTCCAGCAGCGCGTCGCTTTCGACGGCGTCGTGCTGACAAAGCTCGACGGCGACGCACGCGGCGGGGCCGCGCTGAGCGTGAAGGCCGTCACGGGCGCGCCGATCAAGCTCGCCTCGACCGGCGAGAAGCTCGACCAGCTCGACTGGTTCCATCCGGACCGGATGGCGTCGCGGATCCTCGGCATGGGCGACGTGCTGACGCTGATCGAGCGTGCCGAACAGGCGGTCGAGGAGGACGAGCAGGAACAGATGGAGAAGCGCCTGCGGGAAGGCCGCTTCACGTTCGACGACTTCCTCCGCGCGCAGAAGATGCTGCGGCGGATGGGCCCGCTGCAGGGCGTCCTCAAGCTGATCCCGGGCCTCGGCAAGCAACTCGGCGACCTCGACGTCGACGAGCGGCAGCTCGCGCGCGTCGAGGCGATCGTGCTCTCGATGACGCCGCGTGAGCGCGCCGTTCCGCACCTGATCGACGGCTCGCGCCGCACGCGCATCGCGAGCGGCAGCGGCACGACGGTCGAGCAGGTGAATCAGCTGCTCGCGGCGCGGAAAGAGATGGAGAGATTGATGAAGCAGATGGGCAAGGGAAAGATGCCGGACTTCGCCCAGCTGCAAAATGGAAGCCCGCAACCGCAGCAGCGGACGCGTCCGAAGAGCAAACGCAAGAAGAAAGCGAGGAAATAGTGGCAGTCAAGTTGAGGTTGACGCGCGTCGGATCGAAGAAGAATCCGATCTACCGCGTCGTCGCAGCCGATTCGCGCTCGCCGCGCGACGGCAAGTTCATCGAGATCCTCGGGCGGTACAACCCGCAGACCGACCCGTCCACGATCGACGTCGACGCCGAGAAGGTGAAGGCGTGGCTCGACAAGGGCGCGCAGCCCACGGAGTCGGTCGCGCGGATCCTGAAGGTCGCGGGCATCCAGCGCTCGTGAGCTCGACCCTGCTCGAGGAGCTGGCCCGCCGGCTCGTCGACGAGCCAGATGCCGTGCGCGTCGAGCGCGAGGAGGACGACGACGCCGTCGTCCTGCGGCTCCATGTCGCGCCGGACGACGTCGGCAAGGTGATCGGCAGGCAGGGAAGGATCGCGCGGGCGCTGCGGCAGCTCGTCCGCGCGTCGGCGGGGCGCGACCGTCGCCGCGTCACGGTCGAGATCGACGGTTGAAGATCGCCGCGCTCTACGACGTGCACGGCAACGTGCACGCGCTCGAGGCCGTCCTCGCCGACGTCGAGCGAGAAGACGTCGACGTCGTCCTCTTCGGCGGCGATCTCGCGTGGGGACCGTTTCCGCGCGAGACGATCGATCTCGCGCGATCGTTGGCGAAGGCGGAGTTTATCCGCGGCAACGCGGACGAGCTTTCGTCGCTCGAGGCGACGAGTCCGATGTTCGCGGAACGCCGCGCATTCGTCATCGATCGTCTCGACGACGAGCGCATTGAATGGCTCGAGTCGAGGCCCTTCTCGTGGAGCGCGGACGACACGCTCTACGTGCACGCGAACCCGCGCGACATTGAGACGCCGTACTTCGAATGGTCGTCGGAGGAGACGCTGGCAGAGGCGCTGGCGGACGTGACTGAGTCGCGCGTCGTCAGCGGTCACGTGCACATGCAGTCGGACCGCGCGGTCGGCGACAAGCACTGGACCTGCGCGGGCAGCGTCGGCATGGCCTATGAGGACGCGCCCGGCGCCTACTGGACGCTGCTCGTGGACGGCGTCCCCGAGTTTCGGCGTACCGACTACGATCGCGAGCGCGCGGCCGCCGCGGTGCGTGCTTCCGGCCATCCACTCGCCGAGGAGCTCGCCGCCGAGAACGTCCTGCGCGTCCCGTCGCGCGCGGCAGCGCGCGCGCTGATGGGCGGATGAGCGAGCGCGTCGCGGTCGGGCGTGTCGGCAAGCCGCACGGCGTGAACGGCGCGTTCTTCGTCGAGGACCCGAGCGACGATCCGAAGCGGTACGCCGTCGGCGCGAAGCTCTACGCGGGCGGCAAAGAGGTCGAGATCGTCGAGTCGAAGCGCTCGGGCGGCCGGCCTGTGATCCGCCTTGACCTCGAGGTACCTCGAGGTACGCCACTCGAGGTCGAGCGCGAAGCGCTGCCGCAGCTCGGCGACGACGCCTACTACGTGTTCCAGCTCGTCGGTCTCGAGGTCGAGCGTGACGACGGCAAGCCGCTCGGCCGCGTCACCGACGTCGACCCGGGCGTCGCGAACGACGTCCTCGTGCTCGACACCGGCCTGCTGCTGCCGCTCGTGGAGGCCTGTGTGCGGGAGGTCGATCTGGACGCGGGTCGAATCGTTGTCGAAGCCGGTTTCGACGACTCCGACTAACCTGCTGAGGCCCGTGCAGATCGACGTCTTCACCCTGGTCCCGCACGCGTTCGCGTGGCAGACCGAACAGCGGCCGCTCGCGAACGTGCTCGGCCGCGGCCTGGACCTGCGCCTCTACAGCTACCGCGACACGACGCCGCTGCGCGCGGGGCAGGTCGACGACGAGCCGTACGGCGGCGGCGCCGGGATGGTGTTGCGCGTCGACGTCGTCGCGGCTGCGCTCGAGGCCGTGTACGGCGACGCACCTCGGCACCGGGTGATCGCGCTGTCGCCGCAGGGACGGCAGCTGACCCAGGACGTCGTCGAGGAGCTCGCGCAGGAGGACCACCTGACGCTGCTCTCGGCGCGCTTCGAAGGCTTCGACGAGCGGATCGTGCAGCACCTCGCGTCCGACGCGATCTCGATCGGCTCGTACGTCCTCTCGGGCGGCGAGCTGCCTGCGATGGTGCTGCTCGACGCGATCGCGCGCCGGCTCCCGGGTGCGCTGGCGGAGGGGAGCGGCGAGCACGAGTCCTTCTCCGCCGAGCTCGAGGGCGGCATCGAGTATCCGCACTACACGCGGCCCGCCGAGTTCCGCGGCTGGCGCGTGCCCGACGTCCTCCTCTCGGGCGACCACAAGCGGATCGACGACTGGCGCCGCGCGCAGAGCCGCGAGCGAAGCGTCCGGTGAGCGAGCAGCCTCCGGAGACCACGGGCGAGCCGACCGTGCCCGCGCCGACCGACGGGTCGCCGGCGACGCCGCGGCACGTCGTCGAGCCGCGGCCGGCGATCCCGCACGAGCCCGAGCACCCCTCGCACAACCCGCTCGAGCGGATGGGGGTGCCGCAGCCGTGGCGGACGATCATCGACTGGGTGGTGACGATCGTCGGCGCGATCGCGATCGTGCTCGCGATCAAGGCGTGGATCGTCAATCCCTACCGGATCCCGTCGTCGTCGATGGAGCCGACGCTGCACTGCGCGCGGCCGTCGTCCGGCTGCGAGACGCGGTTTTCCGACCGCGTGCTCGCGTGCCGCTTCTGCTACTGGTTCCACCCGCCGCGGCGCGGCGACGTCGTCGTCTTCAACGTGCCCGCGGTCGCGAAGCCACGCTGCGGCGCGGGCGGCGTCTTCGTCAAGCGGATCATCGGCCTGCCCGGCGAGACGTGGGTCGAGCGGCACGGGACGATCTACATCAACGGCAAGAAGCTGGACGAGCCCTACATCAAGCCCGACCGGCGCGATTTCCAAAACCACCATCCGGTCGTGATCGACCAGGGCCAGTACTTCATGATGGGCGACAACCGTGGCTCCTCCTGCGATTCCCGCGTCTGGGGGACGGTGCCGCGGGCGAGCATCATCGGCAAGGTCTTCGCGATCTACTGGCCGCCGCAGCGCATCCGCGTCGTTTGATCGGCCGCGTCCTCGGGATCGTCGGCGCTGCGATCGGCGCGATCGTGCTCGTGGGGATCGTCCTGTTCGCAGTCTTCGCGAAGACGTATCGCATCCCGTCCGCGGCAATGGAGCCGACGCTCCATTGCGCGCGTCCCAACCCGCTTTGTCGCGGCGCTCACGAGGATCGCTTCCTCGCGCTGAAGCATGTCGCGTTCGGACGCGGGGACATCGTGGTCTTCAGGGTCCCTGAGCTCGCGCAGACTCGCTGCGGCGCGGGCGGCGTCTTCGTCAAGCGGATCATCGGCCTGCCCGGCGAGACCTGGTCCGAGCAGCACGGGTACGTCTACATCAACGGCAAGAAGCTGGACGAGCCGTACATCAAGCCCTACCCGGGCGATTTCCAAAACCATCCGCCGGTCAAGCTCGGCTCGAGCGAGTACTACATGCTCGGCGACAACCGCTCGGCATCCTGTGACTCACGCGTCTGGGGCCCGCTCCCAAAAGGGAACATCATCGGCAAGGCGGTGTTCATCTACTGGCCGCCGAACCGGATCGGCTCCCTGTAACGGCTGCTACCATGCCCGCGGCCTTCCGGGCCGTCTTCCTATGAGCAAGATCATCGAGCAACTCGAGCGCGCCCAGCTGCGCGAGGGCATCCCGCAGTTCAAGGCGGGCGACACCGTTCGCGTCCACTTCCAGGTGATCGAGGGCGAGCGGCGCCGGATCCAGGCCTTCGAGGGGATCGTGCTCAAGCGCCAGGGCGCGGGCGTGCGCGAGACGTTCACCGTCCGCAAGCAGTCCTTCGGCGTCGGCGTCGAGCGGACGTTCCCGCTCCACTCGCCGAAGATCGCCAAGATCGAGGTGCTTGCGATCGGCGACGTGAACCGCGCGAAGCTCTACTACCTCCGCGGCCGCGTCGGCAAGAAGGCGCGCATCCGCGAGATCCGGCAGGACCGCCAGCTGAAGACCGTGCAGGCGACCGAGGAAGCGCCGGCCGCGACCGAGCCGGAGGACGTCGAGCCGGTCGAGGAGCCGGCCGCCGAGTCCGAGGAAACGGTCGCGACCAAGTCGTAACGTGCCCCGGTTCGCGGTCCGGCGGCTCGCCGAGATCCCGACCGTCGCGGATGCCGACGTCGACTGGCATCCGCTCCAACATCATTTCGGCCTGACGGCGTTCGGCGCCAACGTGTTCGTCGCGCGGGCGGCCGGCGACGAGCTCGTCGGCGCGCACGACGAGAAGGGCAGCGACCAACAGGAGCTCTACGTCGTCTTGCGCGGCTCCGTCCGCTTCACGCTCGACGGCGAGCAGCACGACGTCGAGGCGGTTTCCGTCGTCGCGGTGGCCGATCCGGCGGTGCGCCGGGAGGCGGTTGCGCTCGAGCCGGGAGCGACGGTTCTGGCTGTGGGAGCCGAGGGACGAGAAGCGTTCGCGTCCACGTGGCGCGCAGCTTGGTTCGAAGGCGTTCCGAAGGCGCGCTGAAGACGGCGCTATCCTCGGCGTCGTGCGCCGAACCGGCCAGAAGCTGCTCAAGTTCGATCGGAAGCTCGGTGCGCGCTATGTCGCAGGCACGGACGAGGCCGGGCGGGGCTCGCTCGCGGGGCCGCTCGTGGTCGCCGGCGTGCTGCTCGATTACGCCTGCCTGCGTGAGCATCGCGTCCGCCCGCTGACGTATCTGAACGACTCGAAACAGCTCACGACTGCGCAGCGCGAGCAGCTCTACCGGGGCGTCGTCGGCTGCGCCGAGCGCATCGTCGTCCGCGTCGTCCCCGCCGACGAGATCGACCGCCGCGGACTGCACCGCTCGAACCTCGACGCGATGCGCGCGATCCTGCACGCGCTGACGCCGCCGGCCGAGGCGTGTCTCGTCGACGGCTTCCGGCTCGGGCCGTCGGCGCCGCACCACAAGGCGATCGTCGACGGCGACACGAAGAGCGCTGCGATCGCGGCCGCGTCGATCGTCGCGAAGGTGACGCGCGACCGGCTGATGCGCCGGCTCGACGCGCTCTATCCGCACTACGGCTTCTCGTCGCACGTCGGTTACATCACGCCGGAGCACACGCGCATCGTCCGCGAGCGCGGCCCGTGTCCGATCCACCGCCGCTCGTGGCGCGCCCGCGCCTACATGACGGACGCCGAACTTGAGGAACTCGTCCGAGCACAGAGCGCTTAGGCACTACCGCGTTCGTTTCTACCGCATCCTCGGCACGAACGTCTGGATCGGCGGGTACGAGCTCGACCTCGTCGTCCGCCGCGGGCGCACGGTTGTCTTCGTCGAGGTGAAAGGAAAGAGCGGCGATCGCTACGGCGACCCGCTCGAGATGGTGACGCCGGAGAAGGTACGGCGAATTCGCGTCGCCGCGCTCGCGTGGCTGGCGTCGCATCCGGAGCACCGCGGCTGTGAGATCCGCTTCGACGTCGTCGCCGAGCGGAGCGGCCGGCTCGAGCGCGTGGCGCAGGCGTTCTAGCGGCGGCGTCGAAGCGTTTGGGGCCGTGGCCCCGACCCAGGAAGCGCTGTACTCGGAAATCGACCTAGAGCTCTCGTGGTCCGAGAGCGACCTGCCCGAGCGCGAGCGGACGAAGCACGTCCACCGCCTGCACCCGTACCTCGGCAAGTTCATCCCGCAGCTCGTCGAGACGCTCCTCGAGCGGCACGTCCGGCGGGGCGGGCACGTCCTCGACCCGTTCGCCGGCTCGGGAACGACGCTCGTGCAGTCGCTCGAGTCCGGCCGCGACGCGACCGGCGTCGACGTCGCCGCGTTCAACTGCCTGCTCATGCGCGTCAAGACGCAGCAGTACAACCTCTTCGTCCTCGAGCGGGAGCTGCGCGACGTCGTCACCCGTCTGGACGGGCCGGGTCTGGCGGCAGCCACCCGCACGAGAACGTCATACGTTCGTGACTGGTTTGCGCCGCCCGCGGCGCGCGAGCTGGTCGCCTTCCGCGACCTGATCCCGGAGTACGAGCACGCCGACGTGCTGCGCGTCGTGCTCGCGCGCGCTGCGCGCTCGGCGCGGAGGACGACCCACTTCGACCTTGACTTCCCCGCTGCGCCGCAGCTCGAGCCGTACTGGTGCCACAAGCACAAGCGCGAGTGCCGGCCCGTCGAGAGCGCGCTGCCGTTCCTGCGCCGCTACACGCTCGACACGCTCGCGCGCATCAAGGCGTTCGCGCGGCTGCGCGCTCGCGGGCGCGAGGCGAGCGTGCTGCACGCCGACGCGCGCGAGCTCGACTACGGCTCGACGTTCGACGCCGTCCTCACCTCGCCGCCGTATCCGGGTCTGATCGACTACCACGAGCAGCACCGGACCGCGTACGAGCTGCTCGGGCTCGAAGACCTGCGGACGCTGGAGCTCGGCGCCGCGGAGCAGGGAACGAGCCGTGCCGCGATCGCCGCGTACTGCGACGGCATCGTCGAGGTGCTCGCGCGCGCACGCGAGTCGCTGCGACGCGGCGCGCCTGTGCTCGTCGTGGTCAACGACCGGCGCGATCTTTACCCGGAGATCCTCGGGCGCGCCGGCCTGACCCTCGAGCATCGACTGCGCCGCCACGTCAACCGACGCACCGGGCGCCGTGCCGGAGAGTTCTACGAGGACGTCCTTGTCGCGCGCGCTCCGTAGTTCCCCACGTGACGATCAGCACGTGCCCTGATTGCGCCCGAGCGCGGCGGGCGCATGACTTCGGTATGCGCGAACCATTCGAAAGCGAGCCCGAAGCCTTCCGCTTCGTCCTCCTCACCGTCGCCGCGTTCGCCGTCATCGCCGCGGCCGCCTTGCTCGGCGGGCCGTGGGTCGGCGTTCCCGTCTGGGCCGTCCTGACCGCCGCGGTCGCCGTCGCGTACCTGAAGCGGCGGCCCGAGCAGCAGGAGCCCGCCGCGCTGCCACACGTGGGGCCGGCCGACGAACGTCGCATCCTGGTCGTCGAGCGGGACATTCCCGCGGGAGACGGCCTTGTCCAGGAGATCGGACGCATCGCCGCCGGCGGCCGCACGCGCGTGATGGTCGTGGCACCGCCGCAGACGTCGAGGCTCCGCCATTGGGCGTCCGACGTCGACGGCGCGACGGCACTTGCACGCACGCGGCTCGACGAGACGGTCGACCGACTGCGTGCGGTGGGGATCGAAGCGGATGCGCAGATCGGCGACGAGGATCCGCTCGAAGCGATCGACGACGCACTCCGGACGTTTGGCGCGGACGAGATCGTCATCTCGGCGCACGCCGACGTCCAGCGTGTCGTCGACAAGGCGCGCGAACGGTACGCCGTGCCGGTCACGCACATCGAGGCGTAGGGCAGCCACATTCGGCTCGAAGTCGGCGCGAACGCGACCGACTTCGAGCCCTAGCGTCGCAGCGTGCTCGCACGTGCCGTGACGCACGCCCTCGTTGGTCTCGAGCCGCGGCGTGTCGACGTCGAGGTGCACATCCAGGACGGCCTGCCAGGCTTCGCGATCGTCGGCCTCGTCGACCGCGCGGTGCAGGAGGCGAAGCACCGGATCCGCAGTGGTGTCGCGTCCGCCGGGCTCGAGTTTCCGAACCGGCGCATCACCGTGAACCTCGCACCGGCGCAGCTGCGGAAGGAGGGCTCGGGATTCGACCTGCCGATCGCGCTCGCGATCCTCGCCGCGTCGCGGCAGGTGCCGCCCGAGCGGCTCGCGCAGCACGCGGCGGTGGGGGAGCTCGGCCTCGACGGGCATCTGCGGCGCGTCAGCGGCGTCCTCGCTGTCGCCGAAGGCGCGACGCGCGCGGCGATCGACAAGCTCCTCTGCCCGCCGGAGTCGGCGGCCGAGGCGGCGCTCGCCGGTGTCGAGCCCGTGCCCGTGCGCCACCTCGCCGAGGCCGTTGCGTATCTGCGTGGCGAGATCGAGCTGCGCTGGGAGCCGCCGGACGAGGTCGAGCGTCCGCGGCTGGCGCTGCCGGACCTCGCGGAGGTGCGCGGCCAGGAGCGCGCGCGGCGCGCGCTGGAGATCGCCGCGGCGGGACGGCACAACCTGCTGCTTGCGGGCCCACCCGGCACGGGGAAGACGATGCTCGCGCGGCGGTTGCCGTCGATCCTGCCGCTCCTCGAGGCGAGCGACGCGCTCGAGGTGACGCGCATCCACTCGGTGGCCGGGCTCCTCTCGCCGCAGCAGCCGCTGATCGAGCGGCCGCCGTTCCGCGCGCCCCACCACAGCGCCTCGACGGCCGCGATCGTCGGTGGCGGTCCCGGGCCGCGCCCCGGCGAGGCGACGCTCGCGCACCGCGGCGTCCTGCTGCTCGACGAGCTGCCGGAGTTCCAGCGGCCGGCGCTCGAAGCGCTGCGGCAGCCGCTCGAGGACGGCGTCGTCGCCGTCGCGCGCGCCGCCGGTGCCGCGATCTTCCCCGCGCGCTTCCAGCTCGTCGCGACGATGAACCTCTGCCCGTGTGGAGGACGCGGTGACGCGGCCTCCGAGTGCTCGTGCTCCGCGCAGCGCCTCGCCGCATTCCGCGACAAGCTCTCGCGCGCGCTGCTCGATCGCTTCGATCTCGTCGTCACGGTGCCGCGGCCGCGCGCGGCCGAGCTCGAGCTCGCGCGCGGGGAGGACTCGGACGCGGTGCGCGCGCGGGTCGTGGCTGCGCAGTCGCGCGCGCCCGCGCCGCGCACGCCCGAGGCGGACGTGCTCCTGTCGCGTGCGGTCGAGCGCCTGCCGCTGTCCGCGCGCGGCCGCGCGCGTGTCGCGCGCGTCGCCCGAACGATCGCCGCGCTCGCCGGCGCCGACGCGGTCGAGGCAGAGCATCTCGCGGAGGCGCTCGCGTACCGCTCGCCGCGGGAGCTCGAACGATGACGGGCGTGCGCGTGCTCCAGCGCGTGCAGCTGCCGCCCCTTCTGCGCGCGATCTTCGATCCGCCGCCACGCCTCTACCTGCGCGGCGGCGGCGACAGCGAGCTGCTGCGCGCGCCGTGCGTCGCCGTCGTCGGCGCGCGTGCGTGCTCGTCCTACGGATCGCAGGTCGCGCGCACGCTGGGCCGCGACCTCGCGGCTGCAGGCCTCGTCGTCGTGAGCGGGCTCGCCCGAGGGATCGACGGCGAGGCGCATCGCGGCGCCCTCGAAGCGGGCGGTCTCACCGTCGGCGTCCTCGGCTGCGGGATCGACCGCGACTATCCCGCCGCGCACAGCCACCTCGCGGGACGGATCCGCGAGCGCGGGCTCGTCGTGTCGGAGTACGAGCCGGGCGTCGAGCCGGCGCCGTGGCGCTTCCCCGCGCGCAATCGAATCATCGCCGGGCTCTGCCCCGTCACCGTCGTCGTCGAGGCGCGCGAGCGGAGCGGCGCGCTGATCACCGCCGACCTCGCGCTCGAGGAGGGACGGGAGGTGCTCGCCGTGCCCGGCGAGATCACGTCGCCGCTCTCGGCCGGGACGAACGCGCTGCTGAAGCTCGGCGCGGCACCGTGCACGTCGCCGGCGGACGTGCTCGAGCTGTTCGGCCTCAGCGGCCCGGCGCCGGACGCGGTCGCCGTGAGCGACGACGCTGCCGCGCTGCTTGCGGCGCTCCCCGGCACGGCCGACGAGCTCGCGCGCACGACGGGACTCGCCGCCGCAGCCGTAGCGGTCGCGCTGGCCGAGCTCGAGCTGGCGGGGCTCGCGGGCGAAGGGGAGGGCGTGTACCGCGCCGCGGGTGCGCAGCCTTGACATCCGCGGGCCACTTTGTCACGTTAGAAAACGATTGTTCCAGCTACACCGGGTGACGATTGGGGGGTAGATCAGAATGAAGAAGCACAGGCTGCTGATCGCCGGCGCGGCGATCTCGCTCTTTGCGCTCGCACCGCTGGGCGCTTACGGCGCCGAGCCGGCTTTCCCGTGGGGGCAGATCACGGTGACACCGAGCACGGGCTTGGCAGACGGCCAGACCGTGCAGGTGTCGGGCACCGACTTCCTGAAGAACACCGAGCTTCGCATCATCGAATGCGGGCCGTCGCAGGGAATTCCGCCGACGGGCGGGTTCGTGGGGGCGATCTGCACGAACTACTCGGTGGCGGTCACGACCGACGCGGACGGAAGCTTCGCGGCGCAGGGCTTCACCGTGTCAGCCGTGATTGAAGGAGCGAGATGGTCGCACGGCCACAACGTGCCGGCCACGTACGACTGCACGGTTGCGAACGACTGCCACATCCACGTCTTCGCCGCCGTCACCGGCACGGGAGCCGCGAACCAGGACATCTCGTTCGGCTGAGAACTTCCGTCAGTTAGCCGCAGGCTCGGCCGGCGGCGGCGCGTTGTGCTTCGACCGCCGCCTCCGGTCGAACGCCCACACTCCCGCAGGCACGACGATCGTCGTCCAGAGCCACTTCCAGTTGTCGTCGACGAAGTTCTTCACCTTCGTCGGCCAGGCGACGTGGATCGACAGCGTGCGCTTGAAGGTGACGATCTCGAGCTCGCGCGTGTCGCCGGCAACCTTCACGAGCGCGGTCAGCGTCATGTGCAGCCGGAGGACGCCCGTTCGCCGCGGCGTGATCTCCCACTGCCACCGAGTCGCTCGGTCCGGCAGCACAATCTTGCGCCCGTCGCCGTCACCGACCCTCACGATGTCGAAGTCCTTGCCAGTGAGGTCGGCCCGCATGTAGTCGCTGACCTGCACGGGAGCGCCTTCCTGGGTTCCCGCTTCGGTCAACTGCGACTTCGCCTCCGTGACGGACTGTCCGGGGGTGACGAGGAACTCCACCTCCGCCGTCTCCGTCGGCCCGAGCTTCTCCGGCGTCGTGAACGCGGCGCTCCCGGGTCGCAGATCTTTCGTCACCTGCTCGATCGCCGCCCACGCCATTTCCTTGGTGTTGTGAGGCGTGGTCGGCTGGGTCGTCGTCGGGGTCGGCTCGGTTGTGGTCACCGCCGTCGTCGCAGGTTCCGTTGCCGTCGTGGTTGCGGTGGTGGTCGTCGCGTGGATCAGGGGCAGCGCGAACACGACGGTGACGGTTGCATCGGTGTCGGGATGGAGGACGCATGTGTCGCCCTTCGTACCGTCGCACGAGTCGTGCCAGCGGACGACGGCTGAGCCGAACGGCGTCGCGCGAATGGTCACCTCGGTACCGACCGGGACGGTCGCCGTGCACGTCGAATCGCACGTGACGTTCGTCGGCGCCACGATGACCTCGCCGGGTCCCGAGACGACGACGGTCAGCGTGAGTTCGTCCGCAGCGCTCGTCGAGGACGCGTTCGCGAGCAGGACGAGGAAAGCCACAAGCGCGAGAGCCGTGCCGCACCGGCGTCGGCCCCATGCGTTCACGTCGGCACAAGCGTACGACTCGCCGCGCGGGTTGTAAACAGGAAGCTCAGGCCTGCTGCGCGACCGACGTGAAGAGCAGGTTCGTCGGCTGCGTCGTCGTCGGCAGCGCGACCGCCCTCCCGTTCAGGCGGACGGCGGCGTTCCACGGCGCACCGAAGCGCACCCACAGCGGTCCGCGGCCGAAGCGAATCGTGCGGCCCGGCTGGAGCGTGCCCTCGTAGACGAGCGCGCCCGTCGCCGAGCGGGCGCGAACGGAGAGCCAGCAGGGCCCGTCGCGCGCGGCGATCGCGAGGACTTGCTGCGGCTTCGGCGCGATCGTCTTGTGCACCGGCTCGACGGCCGCCGCCCGTGCGGCCGGCGCGGGCGCCGCCGCGACCTGATCCGGGCGCGTGCCGCCGAACCGCCACGCGAGCACGGCGACGACCAGCGTCGCGAGCGTCAGCATCGACACGAGCACGCGGCGGCGGCGGTGCGAGGGCCTGCGCACAAGGACGAGCGGGTCCGGCGCGACACGTGTCTCGCAGAACCGCGCGTCGTACTCGGCCACGAACGGCACCGGGTCGAGACCGAGGTACGCCGCGTACTCGTGGAGGAAGCTCCGCGCGTAGGCGCGCCCGGGCAGGGTTGCGAACCGCTCCGCCTCGAGCGCGGCGAGGAAGCGCGGGTGGATGCGCGTCGCGGCCGCGACCTCTTCGAAGGCAAGCTCTCGTGCCTCCCGGGCCTCGCGTAGCGCTGCTCCGAGCTGGACTGCCACCGGCCTCCCCCGAAGCGGTTCGTGTGGATCGTAACGCTGCGGCTACGATCGCGCGAGTGTCGTCCTGGTGGCTCGCCGAGCAGTCGGACCCGCTCCCGCGCGTTCGCGTGGACGAGCCGGACGTCGAGATCGTCGGCGCGGGCATCACCGGAGTCTCCGCTGCGCTCACGCTCGCGCACGCCGGGCAGCGCGTCCGCGTGCACGACGCGCGCGAGGTCGCGGGCGGCGCGAGCGGCCGCAACGGCGGCTTCGCCTTGCGCGGCGGGACGATGGCGTACGACAAGGCGCGGGAATGGCTCGGACGCGACCAGGCGCGCGCTTACTGGCGGCTCACGGAGGAGTACCTCGACCGGCTCGCCTCGCTCGCCGGCGACGCGCTGCGCCGCGTCGGCAGCCTGCGCGTCGCGGCCGACGACGAGGAGCGCGCCGAGATCCGCACCGAGTACGAGGCGCTGCGCGAGGACGGCTTCGACGCGGAGTGGCGGACCGAGGCCGTCGGCGGGCGTTTCCCCGCAGCGATCTTCCACCCCGACGACGCGGCGATCCAGCCGGCGCGGCTCGTCCGCCGGCTCGCCGCGCAGGCGGCCGCCGACGGCGTCGAGATCGTCGAGCATCATCGCGTCGAGTCGCTCGAACAGCTCGAGGCGGAACGCGTCCTCGTCGCGACCGACGGCTATCCGAGCGGGCTGCTCGGCGAGCTCGAGGGCCTGATCATCCCGACGCGCGGTCAGATGCTCGCGACCGAGCCGATCGCCGAGTGCCTGTTCGAGTGTCCGTACTACGGACGGCACGGCTTCGATTACTGGCAGCAGCTTCCGGACGGACGGATCACCGCGGGCGGCTTCCGCGACTTCGCACTCGACTCGGAGTTCACGGACGCGGAGGAGACGACGCCCGCGATCCAAGGCGCGCTCGAGTCGTTCGTCGCGGACCTCGTCGGACGTCCGCTGCGGATCGAGCAGCGGTGGGCGGGGATCTTCGGGCTCGTGCTCGACTTCCTGCCGGTCGTCGGGCCGCTGCCGGGGAACGATCGTGCGTGGGTCGCGGGCGGCTACTCGGGGCACGGCAATGTGCTCGGCTTCATGTGCGGCGACCTCGTCGCGCGCGCGCTGCTCGGCGAGGCGCACGACGTGCTCACGCTGTTCGATCCCGTGCGGCTCGCGAGGGCCGTATGACGGTCGAGCGCCGCATCGACCCGCGGCTCTTTCCGCCCCCGGACTACTCGCACGTCGCCGTCGCGACCGGCCGGAGCGTGTTCACCGCCGGCGCCGTGCCGCTCGACGGCGAGGGCCGGCTCGTGGGCGCCGGCAACGTCGTCGCGCAGACGCGGCAGGTGGTCGAGAACCTGTTGCGCGCGCTCGAGACGGGCGGCGCGACCGCGGACG
>WNGF01002132.1_pt1 | contig 46914 bp, 45 predicted proteins | sample 5400641 | NCBI WGS metagenome assembly WNGF01 (sample SAMN13153371, study PRJNA577476) | soil metagenome | isolation source: 80 cm soil or saprolite under grassland replicate 2 | place: USA:California | collected 2016-06-15 | reverse complement strand
GGGTTCGGCGTGTTTTTGCAATGACTCCGGTTGAAACGGACCTCATTCATGTCGTATAGACATGTGTTGCTGGCCGGCCTCTGGCCTGCCCGGACCGCCATTCGCGTCGAGCCCGTCGAGGCACTGCGGGTCGACTAAGATGTGCCGGCGTCAGCCGGACGACTAAAACTCAGCGCTTGTACTCGAAGCTGCCCGTGTCGTGCGGCCGCGGCGCCGTGCGGGCGGTCTTCAGGTACGTTTCAATCCGTGCAATGACGTCCGGATGCGCGGCCGCGACGTCGCTCGTTTCGCCGATATCGCGCGCGAGATCGTAGAGCTCCAGCGGCGCGCCCGGCTTCGGCCGCACCGCCTTCCAGTTACCCATGCGCACAGCCTGGATCATCGCGTCGGCGCGGAGCGCGGACGTCTGACGATCGAACTGCTGGTGCTCCCAGTAGAGAAACTCCCGCGCTGGCTGTTCGTGTCCGGCCGGCTTGCTCCCGAGAATCGTGGGCAACACGGAGATCCCGTCGAGACCCTCTGGCGCATGGATCCCAGCTAGCGCCGCGGCGGTCGGCAGAAAGTCCCAGAATGCCCACGGAACGTCGCTGGTGGTGTGCGCCGCGACGCGTCCCGGCCATCGCACGATCATCGGCACGCGGATGCCCCCTTCGTAGAGCGTGGCCTTCTCGCCCCGCAACGGTCCGTTGCTGCGGAAGCGCTTGACGTCGTGTCCCTCGCCCGACACGCCGCCGTTGTCGCTCGCAAAGAACACGATGGTGTCGCGATCGATCCGGAGCTCGGCGAGGAGCGCCATGATGCGCCCGACGTATCCGTCAAGGCGGCTGACCATCGACGCGAAGTTCTTTTCCGATTGCGGCCAGTCGCGGCCGCTATACGGCTTGTCATCAGGCACCTCGAACCGGCCGTGCGGCAATGTAAAGGCCGCATACAAAAAGAACGGCTGGTCCCGGTTCTGCCTCATGAATCGGAGCGCGCGCTCCGCAATCAGATCCGCGCTGTACTCGCCTCGGCCACCGTTCGCATTGCCCGGCAACGGGTATTTCCGGTCGTTGTCCCACAGGAAGTCCGGATAGTACGTGTGCGCGTGGATCTGGTGCAGATAACCGAAGAATTCCGTGAAGCCATGCTTCGTGGGCACGCCTGCCGAACCGGCATCACCCAGTCCCCATTTGCCAAAGCCGCCGCTTCGGTAGCCCGCGTGCTGCAGCACTTCCGCGAGCGTCACATCGTCGGCTCGCAGAGGGAACGTTCCCGCGTTGGCCCGGATCGGCGTGTGCCCGGTGTGCAGACCGGTCATCAACACGCTGCGGGAAGGCGCACAGACGGCAGCGCCCGCGTACGCGTCCGTAAACTTCAGACCTTCGGCCGCCAGTCGATCGAGGTTCGGCGTGAGAATCTGCCGCTGGCCATAGGGACCGATGTCTCCATAGCCCAGATCGTCAGCCAGGATCAGGATGATGTTCGGCTTGCGGTCCTGGACCGCATGAGCCGGCGCGGTCGAGGACAGCGCGAGAACCGCAGCGACACGCCACAGGACTCCACCGATTCTGCTGGCACCGTGCATTGGGGTCGCCTCCGGCTTCGCGTGAGCCTACGCGCCGTCAGCTGGGGAGTCAATCCAGGATCGAGCAAAAAAATAACACGGTGGAACCACAAGTCGAAGGCTGTGGAGCCCTCGGTTCTTGCGTTCCGCCGTGTTCTAATTTCGCATTTCGCGAATCTTGTCGGTGCTACTCGTCGCGAGACCAGCCATCGCGGCGCGAATAGTCATCGCGCGCCGTATCCATCGACGAAGAAGACGACCCGCGCATTGATTCGCTCGAACCGGACGCACGCGCGTTGTCGTCTGACGCCGGATTGTCGCTGTCCGTGTTGCTCATCTGCTCGCGCCGCCGCTGGTGGCTGGCAATGCCGCCCTTCCGACCCGCGTCGCGCGCTTCTTCACTCGTCCACTCATGCGCGGTACCTTTCTGGTGAGCAGCCTTGCCCCCCTTGCTGGCAATCTCGCGCTGTTTGGCTCGATCCATCGAAGCAAAACCGCGATCTTCTTTCGCCACGTGTCCTCCTCCCCCGTCGCCGGGCGTCTGGGTTCCCCCTCCGCGGTTGTTCCGCGAGCCCAGCCAGTGCAACTGAAGTGCCACGGAAGTGCTGCGAAGTTATTGATTTCGAGAGATTTATAGCTGGAAGCTAAACGGGAATAAGAGGGAGATGTTTGCCGTACACCGGCACTGAACTGCCGTGCTGTGCACCTTGAGCGGTGAGTTGCGACCGGGATTTCCGGTGCGCCTCTCTCTTTGGGAAACGGTTTGCTCAGGCGCGAAGAAGAGGCGTAAGCGTCGCGAAAGTGAACAGATGGGGACGTAGTTACTTTGTCAGGAACTTCTGCGCACTCCGGAGTCGTGCGATGACTCTTTCACGCCCGAGGAGTTCCAGTACGTCAAAGAGACCAGGGCTGACCGACCGTCCGGTCACCGCGACCCGCGTTGCGTGAATGAGGGCTGCCGCCTTGACCCCGTGCGACTCGGCGAGTCCACGCAGCGCGGGCTCCAGGGTGCCGCTGTCGAATGGATGGACGGCTTCAACCGCCTGCGGCAACGCCGAAAACGCCGCGGATATCTCGGGTTTTGCGAGGTGCTTCGCAACGGCCGCGTGATCGAATACGACGGCATCCGCGAGGAACGGGCGCAGTTCGTGAGGGAACTGGTCGAGCGTCTTCACTCGCGGCCGAACCAGCGCGAGCAGGCGGTTGAGCCACTCGCGATCGGATGACAGCCGATCGGTCCAGAGTCCCGCCTCGCGCAGCCAGGGTTCGACACGCCGTGCGAGCTCGTCGATCGGCAGCCGCATGATGTACTGCTGATTGAACCAATCGAGCTTCTCGGGATTGAAGACCGCGTTGCCGCCGCTGATCCCGTCGAGCGCGAACGCGGCGACGAGCTCGTCGCGCGTCATCATCTCGCGGTCGTCTCCGGGCGACCATCCGAGAAGCGAGAGGAAGTTCACCATCGCTTCGGAGAGGTACCCGAGGCGGTGGTACTCCATGACGGACGTTGCCCCGTGCCGCTTGCTCAAGCGCTTCTTGTCAGGGCCGAGAATCAGCGGCACGTGCGCGAACTGCGGCACCGGCGCGGCGAACGCGGCGTAGAGCAGCACGTGCTTGGGCGTGTTCGAGATGTGATCGTCGCCGCGCACGACGTGCGTGATCTCCATGTCGATGTCGTCGGTAACCACGGACAAATGGTACGTCGGCTGACGATCCGATCGGAGCACGACGAAGTCTTCGATGTTCGCGTTGTCGAACGCGATCGGACCGTGCACGAGATCGGTAAAGCGCGTCTGGCCGTCCGTGACCCTGAAGCGGATTGCGCGCGGCGCCCCCGCCGCTTCGCGCGCGGCGATCTCCTCCGCAGCCAGCGCGCAGCACGTCCTGTCGTAGACCCATCCGCCGCCGGCCGCCTCGGCGGCCTGGCGTTTCTGCTGCAGTGTGTCAGGTGTGCAGTAGCAGTAATACGCGCGCCCAGCCGCGACGAGCCGTTCCGCCATCCCGCGATACTTCTCGACGCGCTGTGACTGGAAGTACGGAGCGTGCGGACCGCCGACGTCGGGCCCTTCGTCCCAGTCGAGGCCAAGCCAGCGCAGGCCGTCGACGATCCCGCCGACCATTTCCCAGGAGGAGCGCTCCGTATCCGTGTCCTCGATGCGGAGGACGAAGGTGCCGCCGTGACGCCGGGCGTAGAGCCAGTTGAAGAGCGCTGTCCTCGCGCCGCCGACGTGGAGATAGCCGGTTGGAGACGGCGCGAATCGCACGCGAGGACGCATCCGCCTATTCTATCGAGTCGGGATCCGGGGCGCGGGATCCGGGGCGCGGGATCCGGGATCCGGGATCCGGGGCGCGGGATCCGGAGCGTGGGATCCGGGGGTGCCGAATCCGGGATGCGGGATCCGGGATGCGGGATCCGAGTCGCGAACCGCGGTCTAGAAAACCTCGCCGAAGTAGCTCCAGAAGTGCTCGCGGATCTTCTCGAGCGGGCTCCGGCGACGCCATTCGTTCAGATCCAGCTTCTTCGCACGCTGGAGATCCTGCTCGAAATCCTGGAGCAGGCGCGCGGCGAGATCCGGATCGCTGACAGCTACGTTCATCTCGTCGTTCAGCTCCAGCGAGCGATTGTCGAAGTTCGCTGATCCCACCATGCTCCATATGCCGTCGACGATCATCGACTTCGTATGCATCAGCGTCGGCTGGTATTCGTAGATCGAGATGCCCTGCTCCATCAGCGCCTCGTACGCATCGCGACTCGAATACTTCACGGGCTTGGCGTCTGTGATGTCACCCTCGACGAGGATGCGGATGCGCACGCCGCGATTCACCGCCTGCGCCAGCTCCCACTGGCTCGATTCATCGGTCAGAAAGTACGGCGAGCAGATGTCGAGCGTGCGCCGCGCGGCGGCGATGCTGAGCATGTAGAGGCGCTTCAAATCGTTCGCGCCCCCCGTCGGCGAGCTGCGCAGCACCATCGCGCTGTCCTTCGGCGCCGGAGGAATCACGGGGGGCGGGTCGACAGTCGGCGCAACGGGACCGAGCGTTTCGACCTCGTTCTCGGTGAATGCGCCTTCCATGAGCCGCGCGATGGGACCTTCAATGCGGATCATCGTGTCCCGCCAGTGCTCCTTGCTGTCCGCGTTGCCGATCCAGTGATCGGCGACGCCAGCGCCGCCGGTAAACCCTATCGCGCCGTCGACGACCAGGATCTTGCGGTGCGTGCGGTAATTGACCTCCTCCAGCGAATACCAATTCGGCTTCCCGAACTCGCCGAGCCGCGCACCGGCGCCGGTCAGCCGTTCGCGCCACTCTTTCGGGATCTTCTTCGAACCTATGGCGTCGGTGATCAGCGTCACGTGAACGCCGCGCTTTGCCGCCGCTTCGAGCGCCGCCGTGAACTGTTCCCCGACACTCCCTTTTTCATAAATGTATGTTTCGAAGCTGATGCGCCGCCGCGCCTTGTTGATCGCCGCGAGCATCGACGGAAACATCCGATCGCCGTTATCAAGGACTGTATAGGCGTTGCCGCCACTCGCCGGCACGTTCAGAAGCGCCGCAACATACGCCGGAAACAGCGGATCGTCCGCGCCATGCGCGCTTTCAATTTTGAGGGTCTCCTGGTCCTGCGCCACCGCGAGCAGCGCGCCGAGGATCCCAAGGACGATCAGGATGGAAAAGACGAGCTTGTGATGGTAGCGGATTTTGAACTTCACAGGCCGGGGTTGTGCAACTTCAGTTCCGCTGTCGCAGCAGTTTCACAGTCCTCGAACAGTTTCGTCACATCCGCTCCGTATTGAGCTTCTGAAAGGAGCTCGTATGAGCATGTATAGACGAACCGTCGTTACCTTCGCCGCCCTGGTTGCACTGACTCCGATCGCGTCCGCAGGCGCGCAGAGCGTCGACCTTGTCGCGCGCGTGCCGTTCGAATTCACCGTGGGAACAACCAGCCTGCCGCGCGACACGTATCAGCTGTCGCGTCTCAACGATCATCCCGATATGTTGCTGGTCCGCAGCGGCCGCAAGGGTGTGATGATTCGCGCCGACGTTGTCGGCCCGGAGCGTCGAGCCGCCACGCCGTCACTGCTGTTCCACCGGTATGGCGATCAGTATTTCCTGCGCGAAATTCGCCTTGAAGGGAACCGCCGGCTGGACCTGCCTGAAACGGAGGCAGAACGGGACGCCGCCGAAGGTCGCGGCAATCGATCCGCCGCCGTCATGCAGACCGTCGTCGTTTCCGGCCAGCGGCAGTAGCTTTCGTTTTCGCTTTCGCGGCGGTCTTCTTTCTCGCGGCCGGCTTTTTCTTCGCCGCCTTCCGCGTGCGCGCCGCGTGTTCGGGGAGCCGTTCGCTCCCCGTCTCGCGGTTCCATTCCTCGAAGGTATCGGGAGAGATCTTTCCCTCGACGAGAAGCTGTGCAAATTTGCGACGCTGCGCCTGGCTCTTGAACGGCACGTCTGCCTCCTCCGTCATTCTGACAAACGCTTCGGCAAGCCTCTGTCACCAAACGCACGCGACCTGCATCTCTGATCAGGGTGGTTGATACCCGGGAGAGTTGTCATGCAGGCGTTTCCGCATCATTACACTGTCAGCGCCTCCGGACGCGCCGGCGGCGACATCGAGTTGAACGGCGACCGGCTGCCGCTTCTGCGATCCGCATCACCGGTTGAATTCGATGGCCCTGGTGATCGCTGGGCGCCGGAGACGCTGCTGGTGGGCGCGGTCGCCGACTGTTTCATCCTCACATTCCGCGCAATCGCGAGCGCCTCGAAGCTGTCGTGGATCTCGCTCGAGTGCGATGCGACAGGCACGCTCGATCGCATCGACCGCGCGACGCAGTTCACGCAGTTCGATCTCCATGCGCGTCTGACCCTGCCGCATGGCGAGAACACAGACCGGGCGAGGCATGCCCTGGACAAGGCAGAACGCAACTGCCTCATCTCCAGTTCGTTGAAAGCGTCCGTGCACCTCACAGCCAGCGTCGAGCCGGCCGAACAGGTGGAAGCGCCCATGACGGGATCGTAGAACTGCGATCGATCTGCAGGTGGCTGTTCGTTATCGCAGAGCTTCATGCAAGACGTGTTCATCGGGTCCACGACCCGCACAGCATTGTGCCAGCTTCCCGTCGACCAGGACCGCAGGAAGGCTTCCAGTTTCTTCACGACCTCGATCGTTTCGTGGCATGTTGCGCAGCCGGCGCTGAATACTTCAATGATACGTGCCATGTTCGTCCGTCCTTATCCGCCTATCTGTTCGTCTTCGCCCAGCGCGAGGCGCAACGCGGTGGCCAGCCGGCCGGGTGCGCGATCGAGCAGCCACATTTTCGTGGTCTCGGCAAACGTTTGTCGGCGCGGATTCACATCCTGCGGTGGTGGCACTTCGGTCACGAACAGTGTGCCGTGCCTCTCGACGATGTCAAAGCTGGTGGATCCATCGCGGTTGCGCTCGAATCGGATCGAGACGGCAGCGTCGCCGACCCTTAGACGCCGAACAGTCACGGCCGGCAGCCATTCGGGAAGACGCGGTCTGACCACCGCGAGTACCTGCGCCGGCGCGAACGGATACAGCCCAAGGAGTGCTTGCACCAGCTGCACCATCGCGCTTGCGCTCCATGCCTGCGGACTGTTCGAGTTGGGATAGACGCTTGGCACCGGTGACTCATTGGGACCAAGGCCGCCAATCGCCTCGGGCAAACGGAAGTTGCGGAAATGCGCGGCCGCCTCGCACATCGCGAGCGCGAGGTGCTCGAGGTGATCGTCGAGGCCGTACCGTTTGAACCCGAGCGCAAATGTCGCATTCTCGACCGGCCACACCGTGCCGAGGTGGTACGCCAGCGGGTTGTAGGACGGATGTCGCTGCGACAAGGTCCGGACGCCCCATCCCGAGAACAGATCGTCTGCCATCAGCCGGTCGGCGCAGGCTCGCGCGTGCTCTCGCGGAACGAGACCAGCCGCGAGCGCATGTCCGGGATTCGAGCCAATCGATCGGACCGGCTGCTTGTCGGGTCCGAGCGCCATTGCGTAGAACTGCTCGTCTGGCATCCAGAACGCCTCGTGCCAACGCGCGCGGAGCTCCCTGGCTTTGGCTCTGAACCGCTCGGCGCCTTCATCGTCCTCGATGGCGACCAGGATTTCCGCCATCCGCTGCAATGCAATCCAGTGATAGGCCTGCTCCTCGACCGTCGCGATCGGATTCTCGACCAGGCGTCCATCGGGGTACCGGATTGCTTCGTCGGAGTCCTTCCAGCCGTGATTTTTCAGACCTCGTTCCGAGCGCCGCTCGTATTCGAGAAACCCGTCGCCGTCGCGATCGCCGAATCGCTCGGCCCACTCGAACGTCCGTAGCGCGGCATCACGATAGCGGCCGAGCGCCGCCGTGTCGCCGGTCCAGTGCCAGTACTCGCTGAGCGCGACGACGAACATCGCCGAAGCAGTCTGGGTGCCATAGTAGGCGCGTTGCGGGATGATGTTGAGGTCGGACAGCGGCCCTCGCCGCATCTCGTGCACCATCTTGCCCGGTTCCCGATCGTGCCAGGCTGAATCATCGGTCGCCTGCGAGGCGGCTATGCGCGCGAGCGTGCCCCGAAGCATCTCGGGGCCGATGAGCGCCCCTTGCCACGCCGCGGTGAGCGAGTCGCGTCCGAACAGGCCGGTGTAGGTCGGGACGCCGGCGTTCACCACCCACGCATCGGGAGCGACGTCGTGTTCCCACGCGCGGAGCGCGAACAGATCCTCGACCGCCTCCTCGAATGCCGCCGCAAATACCGGGTGAAACACCTCGATGCGCATTCGCTCGCTGCGCCAGGCCGCGCGAATGCGATCGCGTTCCGTGGGATCGGTAAACCCGCCAAATTGCGGCGTACGCCAGACATCATCTACCAGCGAATCGAATGCGAGCGTCGCTGTCCACACCCCACTCGGGGCAAGTCGCACAGGAAACGTCAACGCCTCCGAGCGGCCCGTCGCTTTCGAATCGGCATGGACGATGCGAATGCGAACCGCGCGGCGCAGCCGCTGCTCGCGGCGGCTGGCACGGTGATCGAACGTGAGCGTTTCAGCAGTCGCGTCCCAGGTGCTCGTTGTGGTCCCCCCATGTGACGGTGTGCCGTCCTTTTCCGAAATATCCGCGAAATCGGCACCGAACTCGAGGCGGAGTGCGGCGTCGACAGGCGCCATGCTGTAGTTCCGGAGCATGATCAGCTCCGCCATGCCGTTTCCGACACGCCGCCGAATCTCGATCGCGAGCGCGTCCTGCGGCAGGCGCGGACCCACGGCGTCTGGCCCCGCACGGTCGACCGTCAAGTGCGCAACCCAGTAGTCGCTCTCGACGTTCGCGCTCGTATCGCAGCGGGGCGCTTCATCGTCGATCAGGAGGCGGTACTTCGACAGGATGCGGGTGTCGTAGTCGAATAGTCCGAGAGCGGTTCCCTCGGTGATCGTTCCGTCCGGCTGCGTCAGCAGGACGGAGTAGCCCTGAAAGGTGAGCTGACGATCGTGATGCGGATCGATCGGCGTGTTGATGGTCAGCGTTGATTCCCACGTGATGGCGCGGGTGGCGGACCGAGACGGTTTATCCCGGGCCGCCCGCGCAGGTTCGCCGGTGCGACAACAGCTAGCGGATCGCCTGACGATCGGCTGCAAGGTCAATGTCCACGATAGAGGCACCGACTCTGGATTGAAGCAGACCTTATCGTCGCACGCCTGATAATCCAGCGTACCGCGGATTATCAGCGAGTCCCTGCCTCGGAGCGCAGCCTGCGCCTGCGGCGTCCCGTCCAGCTCGATGTCCTGCAGCAGCGTAAACGGCTTTTCGTAAACAGATACGCGCTCGTTCAGCGGTTTGAAGAAGTAGATCAGCGACGCCGGATACTTGATCGGCAGCGCCGTCATGAGCGGCTGCGCCTCGAGCTTCACCGCAATCACGCGGTATCCCGAGGCTCCAGGCGCGTAGACGTGAATGCCGCGATGCGGCGTCACGTCGAGCGCAAGCGTGATCCGGTTGCCTGGAGCGATCGTAGAGTCGCTTGGATACGTGGTGGTGGATCCACATCGCGCGGGCATCGGTCTGAGATTGCCGCATCTCGCCGAAATGGTGGCCACCCGACCGCCGGTTGGATGGCTCGAGATTCACCCCGAGAACTTCCTCGCCAACCCGCACGCAACCGAGCTTCTGGTTGACCTCTCGCGCGATTATCCGATCCTGGCCGGTATTCTTATTTCTCGGTCTGGCCACGCGATTTGCGACCCTCCGATTCTCGCGTCGATCACCGTAATCCAACTCTTCGTCTATCCGAGCGCCTGGACGGAAAACCTGGTCTGGGCCTCTATCCTCGTCATCCTCCTCACGCGAGGCGCAGGTGCGCTGTCCTCGAACCGATCACTGGGTGCAAGCAGGGCGCCGTTCACACCATGTGCGACGTGTCGGACGCCTGGGTGGGATAGGCCCAGAGCATCTGCTTGAATTGGTCGGCTGTGATGCCGAACCGCATCGCCAGTGCGAACAGGTTGATGGTCTCATCGGCGTGCGGGCCCAGCAGATGCGCGCCGAGAATGCGGCCGGTGCGGTTCTCCACGAGCACTTTGAACGCCGCGAATTCCTCGCCCACCCGTCTCGACGAGTACCACGAGGCGGTGTCCTGGTGATGCACGGTGAAATCCAGCGCCTGTGCCCGCGCCTCTTCTTCCAGGAGACCGACACGAGCCAGCGGAGGCAACGTAAACACGACGCTCGGGATCGCGCGGTAGTCCGCGGTCGTGTGCGGGCCCTCGAGGAGGTTCGCCGCCACAATCCGCCCTTCGTAACCCGCGACGGGAGTCAACGGCGGACCGTTCGTAGCAGCGCAGTCACCGGCCGCCCAGACCATCGGGTTCGAGACGCTCTGCAGATATTGATTGACTTCGATGCCGGCAGGGGAAGCGCGGATGCCTGCAGCGTCCACCGCGAGATCACCGATGTCCGGCACTCGCCCTGCTCCATGCACAACCAGATCGGAATCGACGAGGGCGTCGCCTTGAGCATCGCGAAACGTCACACGACAGAGGCTGCCCAGGCTCTCAATCGCGCGTACCTCGGCTCCCAGCCGAAGGTCAATGCCCGCGGCCGATGTACGAACGACGAGCCGGTCGACCGAATCGGGATCGAACCGCGCCAGCGGTCGCCTTCCCCGGTGAATAATCGTGACGCGGGCACCGGCGCGAGCGGCGACATGTGCAAACTCGAACGAGATGTATCCACCACCGATGAACGTCAGTGTCGGCGGCAACGATGCGAGCTCGAGAAACTGATCGCTCATCACGAGGTGTTCACGTCCCTGGATCGACAGTTCCGCCGGCTGCGCGCCGGTGGCGATCACAATCGCTCGCGTGGCTTCCAGCGTCGAGTCACCGACGGTCACCTGTGACGGCCCGATGAAGTGCGCGACGGCGTCGAAGGACTCTATTCCAGCGCGCGCCAGACCGGCCTTGTGCCTCTCCGGATATGGATCCGTGAACGTCCGCTTGAATTGCATCAGCTCGGCCCAATCGATCGCGAGACCGTCCGGGCGCAGTCCTTTGCCCGACAGGGCGCGCGCTGCATCGACAGCGGCCGCCGCGCCGACGAGCACCTTCTTCGGATCGCACCCGCGCAGCGCGCAGGTCCCGCCGAACGGCTGCTTGTCGATCATCGCAACCGTCCAACCAGCCGCACGACAACGTGACGCGACGGCGCCAGCCGCGGACCCCGACCCGATCACGATCAGATCAAAAGTGCGCATCATTTCTTCCACACGATCTCCAGTTGTTCCGACTGCGCAAGAAGCGTTGTGCTTGTCGTGACAATGCCCACGACGAGCCACCATGCCGTCACCCTCATTCAACCTCCTCGCGCCCATTGTGCACGCGGCAAGCGGTCACCGGCGTATACCCGTGAATTCACGCAGCAGAAGGTCATCGACCGGCTCCGCCGCCATCGCAAGTGCGGACATCGTGATCGCGTTCTGGAGTCGCACGTTGTGAGCTTCCCCCAGCGGAAATCCGAGGGGACGATCGACGAACAACGCACGCGGCGGTCGAACACGTTCGGTCACTTCACGCAACAGAGTGATTGATACTGTGGGGATTCCTGCCTTTTCGATGACGCTCTGGATCAGTCCGACCGACTGATGGCACATCGGTCACACGGGAACGAGCAACACCGCATCGACATCGTCCTCACGCAGGATCGCCGTGATCTCCGGGGCCGTTCGCGACACGAGCATTCCTGGCGCAGTAATTGATCCCATGATGCTGAAGTGACGCGGCGCTGCCGAGCCGATCGCCCGCTCGGACGCGAGTTCGTGCAGCCGATCGAGCGGAAACGCCAGGTTCTTGTCGATCTCGATGCCGCTCGGATCGAATGCGTCGCTGCGGTTCGCAATGCGCAGCGCGTCGATGTCTGCAGGTGCGGCGATCACTCGGTACGAACAGTCTCCTCCCTTCACTGTTGCGTCGAACGGAGCCTGGTCCGGCAGGTAGTAACCCGCAGACGTGATCGCCGCAACACGTGCCGCCGAGAGCGGCTTGCTCAGTTGTGATCCAGGCCGCCAATCGATATGTCTATAACGGTACAGCCGCATGAACGCGCGGTGCTTCAACGGGAGATCTGCCAGCGTCGCCATTTCACGTAACGTCCGGACAGGCGCAAAGCGCCTTCACCTCGATCAATCCACCCGCCTCGCGTACGCGCCGGTCTTTGTCCTGGCCAGGGAATCCGAGAGCGATCAGCGTGTCGAGCAGCGCACAAGCTGTGTGGTAATCGATGTTCCACAGCCGGGCGGCTTGTTTGGGCGTCAGCTGCAGCCCAGGCATCTCGAGAAACTCGCACCGCACGCGAATCAGCAAGTCGCCATGTTCGATGGACGACGATGCATCCGGATCGCGGGCGTGCTTCGGCATGACGGACGCCGCCATACGTGTCATTGTGCCCTCGAACTCATACCGATACGGACGAACCCGCCGGAACTGTGAAGTACGGCACATAGTCGCCTGGTGCGGCCAACGAGGCGATGACGATGGCCCCGAACGAGTGAGTCCGGCCACGCGGTGGAACGTTACGCCGTAACGACGACGCTGTTTCGACGACTTCATCCATGGGCGCAATCAAGCGCCGAAACGTTTCGTCGGAACATTCGCGGTGACGGTTGGTCTGGTGTTCGCAGGACAGCTCGCATCGGCGCAGGAATCCACTGCGAGCGGGCTGCCGGACTTCGGTATACGGAGGCGGCGGCGTCTCGATTATTCGACGCTCTCGCTGGACTCACGATCGAGCGTCGCTGGATCGCTCTCCTGCCGATCTGTTAACTGCGTCACAAACTTCTGAAGCCGTGCTTGACTCTGGAGTGGACTCCAGAGTCGAGAATGGCGGGTATGAGGCACGCGAATGTCAAGCTGTTGTGAACAGCCGGAATGCGCCGTTCGGACTGCGCCGGCGGTTTGCCCGGCGAGTGGCACGAAGGGCGTGCCGGTCGGTCTGCAGACGGTGAAGGCGCTATTGACATCGGCGGCGCTGCAGCGAGTGGAACCCGGGGCGTATCGTTTCTGCACGGATCAAGCTTGTGAAGTCGTGTATTTCGACGATCGCGGGCACACGTTTTCAGAGGCGGATCTCCGAGCCCGCGTCTGGCAAAAACAGGCCGAGGGAGACCGCGTCCTCTGCTACTGCTTCGGAGAGAACGAGTCCGATATTCGCGCAGAAATCGCGCTGTGCGGATACTCGCGGGCGGCTGAGCGCGTGCGCGCCCATATCAAGGCGGGCCGGTGCGCATGCAAGATTCGAAATCCTCGCGGCACCTGCTGCCTTGGCGATGTCACGACGGCCGTAAAGCAACTCGGTGCCGCACCGGCACCTGCGCGCGCGGAGGGCGGTTCATGAATCTCGAAGCAAACCGCGAGCAGCGAATCGGATCGATTGCCTCAGCCACCGGTGTGACACCGGACGCGATCCGGTACTACGAACGACTCGGGCTCGTGCCGAAGCCGGTCCGGACCGAAGGCGGATTCCGGCTGTACCGCTCCGACACAATCGCACGGATCCGATTTATCAAGCAGGCGCAAAAGCTCGGCCTGGAGTTGAAGGAGATCCGGGATCTCCTGCGTCCAGCAAACGGACGTCAGCGCGAGCAGTGCCAGCACGTCCGCGGCGTGCTGGCAAAGCATCTCTCGGGCGTCGAGGCGCGCATGCGCGAGCTCGAAGCGTTTCGCGACACGTTGCAGGGCGCCCTCGAGCAGTGCGATCGCGCGCTCCGGGTGAAGGAAACCGTCCAATGTCCAGTGGTCAGTCATCTTGGGACCGAGAACGAATGAAGAGTGGCGTCGGAGCGGTGTTCGCGGCGGTGGCGGGAACGGTCGCTATCGCGGTGTGCTGCTTTACCCCGATTCTGGCGATCGCGCTTGGCGCGATCGGCGCCGGCGCGATGACGAGATACTTCGATTACGTGCTGATCCCCGCGCTTATCGGGCTCGTGCTCGTCATGTGGCGTGCGGATTACTTCTTCTGCCGATCCGGAGATGCCGGTAGTGCTGCTGGTTCAGAAGGGTCGCTCCGAACCTCAATGAGCGTGTAGTCCACCTCCCATCAGATGGACGAGCAGCGCGAGCAGAACGAAGCCAATGATCCCTATCAGGACGTATAGGTTCAATCCTCGTTTATAGGCGGCCCATTCCGGCCACGTCGTTGAACATCGTATCGCTCCATACGCATCTGAAGAAGTAGCCCGCCAGATGCCGTGCAGCCGGCACCAGGGATATGCTGGCGCGGTATGAATCGCCGCGAATTCCTGACTGCCGTTGCCGCGTTCGGGTTGACCTCTCCGCCACTCGCTCTCTCGCCGTCCGCGTGGCAGGCGGGCGTCGCGACGATCGACATTACTCCTGAGAACTTGCTGTGGATGGCCGGTTTCGCTGCGCGGACGCAGCCGTCGCAGGGGGTCGCGCTGCCGCTGCACGCAAAGGCGCTCGCGCTGAAGTGCGGCAGCGCCGCAACGGCTGTCCTCGTGACCGTCGATCTGCTCGGCCTGACGGCGCGGATCACCGATCGCGTCGCCGCCCCCGTGCAGCGACGTCACCACATCCGCCGCGCGGATCTCCTCTTCAACGCCAGCCACACCCACTGCGGGCCCGTCGTCGATGAACAGCTGTCCGTCGCGTACGACCTGTCCGCCGCACAGTGGGACGATATCCGCGCGTACACGGCGCGGCTCGAGGAAAAGCTCGCGACTGTCATCGGCGATGCGATTGCGCGGCTCGCCCCGGCACAAGTGGCGTACTCGCGCGACGAGGCTGGATTTGCTGCAAACCGGCGCGTGAAGTTCACGCCGCTCGGGCCCGTCGATCACACCGTCCACGTGCTCCGGATCGATAGAGCCGATGGCTCACCCGTTGCGGTCCTTTTCGGATACGCCTGCCATAACACCACGCTGCCGGCAACGTTCGTGCGATATCACGGCGATTACGCCGGCGTCGCGCAGGCCCTGCTGGAGCAGCGCCATCCGGGCGCGGCCGCGCTCTTCGTCGCGGGCTGCGGCGCCGATGCGAATCCGGCGCCGCGCGGGACCATCGAACTGGTGGAGGCGCACGGCACCGCCCTCGCGGACGCCGTCGATCGCGCGCTGAAGACGTCAGCGCCGATCGCCGCGTCGCTGCGCACCGCGTACGGACGCGTCGACCTGCCGTTCGCCGCAGACGCGGTGCGCGAGCGCTGGAGAAATCAGCTCGATGTTCCCAACGCCCACCTTCAGCGTTATGCGGCGCTCATGAAGGCGACCGTCGATCGGGACGGGCATCTGCCAACGAAGCAACCCGATCCCGTGCAGGTGTGGCAGCTGGGTTCCACTGCGGGTGCCGCTGGTCTGACTCTCGTCGCGCTCGGCGGAGAAGTTGTCGTCGACTACGCGCTTCGTCTCGCGCGCGAGTATCCGCAGCGTCGCATGTGGGTCGCGGGATACAGCAATGATGTCTTCGGGTACGTTCCCTCGCTTCGAGTGCTGAGGGAAGGCGGATACGAAGGAGGCGACGCGATGATCTACTACGGCCGCCCCGGTCCGTTCACTGATGCCGTGGAAGAGCTGATCGTTGGTAAAGTGCGCCAACTGATCGGAGGGCGATGATGAGAAATGTGACGCGACCGGGCGTAAGTCGACGCAGCTTCCTGGGAGCGGTCGTCGCGGCCGGCACTTTGCGCCCGGCACGCGAATCGTTTCAGTCGCCGCCCGTCGTGCCCTCTTCGAAAGCTCCGGCGCTGCTCGGCGGGACGCCGGTGCGCCGCACGCCGTTCCCCTCCTGGCCTGTCGCGGACGCGCGTGAAGAAGATGCGCTCATTCGCGTTATCCGCAGCGGGAGGTGGAACCGGGGCGAGAACGTCTCGGCGTTCGAAAAAGCCTACGCCTCTCTGACCGGCGCGAAACATTGCGTCGCCACCACCAACGGAACCAGCGCGCTCATCACGTCGCTTGGCGCGCTCGGCATTGGGCCCGGCGATGAGGTGATCGTGCCGCCGTATACCTTTATCGCGACGATCAATGCCGTGCTGATGATGCGCGCGCTGCCCGTGTTCGTCGACAGCGACCTCGAAACGTTTCAGATCGACGCGCGCAAAATCGAGCAGGCGATCACCGGGAACACGCGCGTGATCCTGCCGGTTCATCTCGGAGGGTCGGCTGCGGATCTCGACACGATCCTCGAGGTCGCGCGGCGTCGCGGCGTGGCGCTGGTCGAAGACGCGTGCCAGGCACACCTCGCGGAGTGGCGCGGCCGAAAGGTTGGCGCGTACGGACGGACCGGCTGTTTCAGCTTCCAGGCGAGCAAGAACCTGAACTCCGGCGAGGGGGGCGCGATTCTGAGTGACGACGAGGCGCTGATCGAGACCTGCTACCGGTTCCACAACAACAGCCGCGGACGGCGGAATACAGGGGACGATTTCTCGTACCGCAGCATCGGCGCGAACCTTCGCATGACGGAGTTCCAGGCTGCGGTTTTATCAGCGCAGATGACGCGTCTCGAATCGCAGGCTCGCACGCGCGATGGCAACGCGGCGTACCTCACGCGCCTGCTGGAGCAGATACCGGGCATCACACCGGCGCGGATGTACGAAGGGTGCACACGTAATGCGTACCACCTCTACATGTTCCGTTACGACCCGAGTCGCTTCGCAGGGCTGCCGCGCGCGGCGTTTCTGAAAGCGCTCGGCGCGGAAGGTGTTCCGGCCTTGAGCGGCTACTCGCCTCTCAATAAGGAACCATTCCTCGAGGAGACGCTATCAGGTCCTGGCTTCCAGAAGATCTACTCCAGGGCAGCGCATCGACACGTGGCGCGCGCAAAACCAGTGCCCGCAGAACGATCGCCTCTGCACGGAGGCGATCTGGATCGTGCAGACGATGCTGCTGGGGCCACAGCAGGACATGGACGACATCGCCGAAGCCGTGAAGAAGGTGCAGGCGACCGCCGCGCAGCTGGTGAAGACGTCTGCGGCCAGGTGACGAACGCCGTTACTCGGCTCTGAGCGCCTTCACTGGATCCACGCGCGCGGCGCGGCGCGCCGGAATCCACGCTGCCACTCCGGCTGTGAGACCTATCGTGGCGGCCACGGAGGCAAACGTCGTTGGATCGGTTGGTGTCGTGTTGAAAAGGAATGACGCGATGACACGCGTCGCCAGAGCAGCCGCTCCGAGGCCAATGAATATCCCCGCAGCCACCGGAATCGCAGCGTCAATCACCATTTCGCGGACGACGTCGCCGGGGGTCGCGCCAAAGGCCATGCGGACGCCGGTTTCCTGCGTGCGGCGGGCGACCGCATACGCCGTCATTCCGAAGACTGCGACGAGCGCAAGCAGCAGTCCCAATCCTCCCAACACACTCAGTAAGGCCGTCCGCCGCCGCGGCGTGATCACGTCGTCGTCGAGCCACACGCGTCCGTTGCTCACGCGGTCGATGATGACTCTCGGGCCGATGCTCGCTGCGGTCTGCCGCAACTGATCGATCAGCGCCTTATCGTTGCTGCGCGGACGCACGACGACCACCATCGCGCGCGGCGTGCCCGGTTCCTTCTCCCCGCGTGAGAGGAGCACGTACACTTCGTTCATCAGCGGCTCGACCGCTCCATTGGCGCGCACGTCGCTCACGACGCCGATGACTTCCATGTCCAGCTTGCCGATCTGGACTTGCCGGCCGACCGGGGCTCCGTCCGGAAAATAATGCCTGGCCGCCTCTTCGCTGAGGACCAGCACCGGCCGGCCGGACGCGCGGTCGGCATCGGTCGGAAAACGCCCCTGATGCAATTGCAACCCGATCGCCTCGAAGTATCCGGGTAAGACCTGCCGGATGACGGCTTCGGCCGATGCACCGTTGTCGAGTTGCGCCGACATATGCGTCGCGCTGTGCTTCAGCGGCAGGTCGTTGATCGCGCCGACCGCTGCCACACCAGGCAAAGTACGAATCCTGTCGATCAGCTGCGGATAAAACTGGCTGATCGTCGCCGGGCTCGAATCGACGGTTTGCACCTCCACAGTCACGAATGCATCTGGATTGAATCCCAGATCGGCCGCGAGCAATCGCGCGAAGCTGCTCACCATCAGGCCGGCTCCGGCGAGGAGCACGACGGCCAGGGCGACTTCGAGCCCGATGAGAATCTGTCCGCTCCGGCGCGACAGCTGCGATGCGGCGCCGCGCGTGCCGCGAGCGAGGCCGTTCGTCACGCGTACGCGGGAAAGGCTCAGCGCGGGCGTCAGTCCAAACGAGATGCCGGTGACGAGAGACAGGCCCAGGCTGAACGCGAGCACGCGGATGTTAATCGCTGCGGGCGAGTTCGAGGGCAGCGACATCGGAATCATGGCGACGAGCCCATCGAGCGACCACCAGGCTGTCAGGATGCCCGCGATACCTCCCGCAACAGCGAGCAGGAGGCTCTCCGTCATGAGTTGGCGAACGAGTCGCAGCCGGCCCGCGCCGATTGCCCTGCGAATCGCCAGCTCGGGCAACCGCGTCGATCCGCGCGCGAGCAGGAGGCCGCCGACGTTGACGCACGCGATGAGGAGAATCAAACCCACGGCCCAGGCCAAGGTCCTGACGATTTGTTTGCCCCTCCTTTCGGAAGCGAGCAGCGACTGCATGGCCACCGTGGGTGCCCCGCGCTTGTCGGTGTGTACGATCAGGTCGGTCAGCTCGCGTGCCGCACGATCTGGCGTTACTCCGGGTCGCAAACGTCGGCGTGCGGCGTGAAAACGTGGACGGGAGGACACCGACGATCGTTGCCGGGCCTGCGTCGAATCGAATCGTCTGCCCGACGACGTCGCGGCTGCCTCCATAACGGCGCTGCCAATAGTCGAACCCGAGGAGCACGACCGCGGGGGCGCCAGGTCGCGTGTCATCGGCTCCGATGCCGCGGCCAAGCAGCGGCTTGACGCCGAAGAGCGGGAGGTAACCCTCGGTGATCTCCATCCCGCGCAGCCGCTCGGGCTGAACATCGTCGGTGACGAGCGGCGTGAAAATGTTTCGCGAAACGGCGATGTCCGAAAACACGTGGCCAGCCGCCATCATCGTGCGTGCACGTTCAATCGACGGGCCCATACGCGCTGTGCGGCCGTCCGATTGTGGCGAGTCGATGAACACCTCGACGAGCTGTTCGGGATGAGCGTAGGGAAGCGGATGAAGGATCGCGGCGTCGATGACACTTACCAACGCTGTCGACAGTCCGATGCCAAGAGCGAGCGTGACGATCGCAAGGACCGTGAATCCGCGCTGCCGCCCGAGCAGCCGCAGACCGTAACGGACATCCTGCAGGATTGTCTCCATCACGCCGCCTCCTCGTACGTCGTAGCCGCGGTCCAGCAGGACCGCCAGATTGCCGACTCTCTGCCGCGCGCGCCCCGCCGCGCGCTCCGGCGTCTCGCCGGCCCGCTCGTACTCCTCGGCGCGCATGCGGAGGTGAAACTCCAGTTCCTCACGAATCTCGTCGGTGATCGCGTCGTGGCGGAACAGGCCTCGAAGGCGCGCGAAGAGCAGGCGGATCGCACGCATCGCTAGCTCGACATCACACCTCTGACCGCGAGCGTCAGCCGCTCCCAGCTTTCCGTTTCCGCCGCAAGCTGCGCCCGACCGGCTCGCGTCAGCCGATAGAACCGCGCACGTCGGCCCGTCTCGGTCGTCGCCCACTCGGATTTCAACCAGCCGCGGATCTCCATTCGATAGAGCGCGGGATAGAGAGAGCCCTCCTCGACCTTGAGCACCTCGCCTGAACGCGATTCGAGGCGCACCGCGATCGCGTAGCCATGCAGCGGGCCCGCGTCCAGCGTCTTGAGCACGAGCATGTCGAGCGTGCCGTGCAGCTGGTCGCTGTTCGTTCGCGGGCTACGGTTAGACATTCTAGGCATTAGACGTTCTGAGGATACGCCGTGTTGGTGCAGCGCGCAATCGTGGATCCAGGCGATCTGTTCCAAAGGGGCAGATCGATGCCGGCGGATCTGGCAGAGGATCGTGGTGCGGTTTAGTCCGGCGCTGCAACGGACCATCGTCGATTCGACAGACCGCCCGCGGAGTGAAAACGATGAGGAAAACCGGCGAGTAAACTGGCGGTGAGGCAGGGATTCGAATGCGATAAATGGACTCTCGTAACTCGGTGATCGCACACGACTTCTGGCGCTAAGCATCTGAGTCCCTGCCACTTACCCGACGACGATCCGTTCTCTGGCGTACGCCCCTATCCTCCAGAATCCGCCAGAGTTTTGGAGACCTGGTGGAGACACCTGGTACCCAGCATCCGTTGAGAGGAGGGCTCTATGGACTTTGATTCTCGCTGGAATGATGACCCACGCGACCGCGACAACGACGGTCGCGAGCTGAGCCAGGGCAGCCGAGGTGGGCTGTCCAATCCGCGCGAGCGCGAACCACTCGATGCGCGCGATGTGTTCACGCGCGATCTCGAGCTTCCGCGCGGCCCGGAACGCGAGCGTGTCTGGGCGCGAGACAGCGACGTGAGATTGCGCGGCTCGGAGGTTCGCACGCTCGCCACCGTCGGCGCCTTCCGCGTCGTGCCCGCCGGCGATCTTCGCGACGGCCAGGACCGTCCGCTCGATCCGCACCGGGGCGATCTGAGGCACCTCAAAGACTCGGGGCTCGTCGAGACGATTCCGGCCATCGGCAACGACCGTGCGCTGGTCGTGCTCACGGAACGCGGCCGAGACGTCCTCGAGCGCAACCGCTGGTCGAGCGTGCACAGCGAAGAACTGAAGTGGGCGGCCGTGGAGCGGGAGTTCGATCATCGGCGCGACGTTGACGAGGAGCGTACCAGACCTCAGGAGCCGAAGGGCCGGCAGGAGTTTCACGTCGGCATACGGAGTGCGCGCCACACCCGATTCGCCGTGCACCGCCCGCGCGAGCTGACGCACGACGCCCAGGTCTATCGCGCCTATCTCAAGGAGGCCGAGCGCCTCCGCGAAGACGGTGCCTTCATCCGCCGCGTCATTCTCGACAATGAGCTGAAGCGCGAGTACCAGCAGTTCCTGCAGGAGCGCAATCGCGGCAGGTCCGAGAGCGACGGACGGTCCGATCGAACGCCCGAAGAGATCCATCGTTGGGCCGTCGAGCACGAGCTCCCTGACAACGACGGCCACGTCCAGTTTCCCGACGCCCGCATCGAATACGAGGACCGCGATGGGCACCTCCGAACGCTCGACATCGAGGTCGAGACGCTGCACTACCGCGGCGCTCACGCCAGCTCCAAGGCGTCGTCTGGATTCAGTCGTCACAGCGCCGGCACCGCGCGTGTGGTCGGCGCTCGCGGTGGCGGTGGTGGAGGCGCCGGTCGGGGTCGCCGCTACGGACTCACCATCACGGCCAGCACTGGGAAGAGCGGTGGTCGCAGCCCCGTTCCGCGCTTGGCTGAGGAGTTGTTGCGATGAACCTCGAGCACGCCGTTCAGACGATCGCCAAACGCGGATTCACAGACCGCCAGGCTCGCTTTCTCGTCCTCGTCGCGCGCCATTCCGGCGTCTGTGTTATGCGCCAGTATTCGAGCTTCGCGGGCATCGTCTTTGGCCAGAAGACGCGGCAGTTCTTCGCCAACCTCGTGCGGCTCGGGTTCGTCTCGACTTACGACTGCGCGCACAATCGGGGACGCGTCTATCACGTGCGTCATCGGGCGATCTACGAGGCGATCGGCGAGCCCGACGGCCGGCTCCGCCGACCGCCCGGCGTGCCTCGCGCGCTCGAACGTCTGATGCTGCTGGACGCGATTCTTGAGAACCCCGAAAGCATCTGGATGTCGTCGTCGACTGAGAAGCTCGGCTACCTCGCGGGCCGGGGGGTTTCAGCCGACGACGCCCCGCATCTGAGCATCCGTCAGGGCGATCAGCAACGGGTTCGCCACTTCCCCGATCGCCTGCCGATCGGCGTCCATCCATCCGGCCACGTGGTACTCGTTTATCTGCACGCCGACCCGATGCACGACGAGTTCCGCGACTTTCTTCAGCGTCACGCGCCGCTGCTCGAGCGGCTCCCCGCTTGGACGATTCGCATCGTGGTTCCACCTCACCTCGGAGACGTTCCGGACAGGCTTCAGAAGAACGCGTGGGCACAACTCGCGTCACCGTTAAGCGAACTCGTACTGACCGAGCTGCGGTGGTACTTCGATCGCCGCACAGGCGGCCTTGCGGGGCTCAGCGAACCTGCCGATCGGCGCCGATTTGAACGATGCGAGCGCGCCTTCGCGACCGACCGCTACACGGTTCTCTATCGATGCTGGCGGCAGGATGGCGAGCGAGTGCTGGCAACCGCTTCGTCGCCGGTCGTGGGGAAGGCGATGGAGTCAGGAGCCGGGAAGATCGAGCCGCTCGTTTTGCCCCATGGCTACAGCCACCTGGCGCCGATGGCCGGCGTCGCCTGAAGGCTCCCGCGTACGACGATCTCGGTCCCGCACGGGCACGCAAGCGTTGCTTTGGGCAACTGAAACCGCCGGTGGCGACGCTCTCATTCGCCCTCGCCGTCACCCAGCAGTTCGGCCTCGGAACGGAAGCAACCCAACAGCTCGTTCTCGTCGAAGACCACTTCCTCGACGGCGTACGGTGGGCCGTTCAGCCAGCTCGGGTCGTCTTCAATCCGCTTCGTGATCCGTAGCTCCCCATCCACCTTCTCAGCCCGTCCAATCTCGCTCGGTCCGAGCTTCACAGCTACCACGACGCGAGTGCCGACGTCGGTGCAGCGGAACGCCCCACCGTGCGTCCAGAACGTCTCGCCGATCGCGAAATCACTGCGCTCCATAGTGGCGGTCCGCTTCTCTCGGATCGTAACGCCGTCACCCGCCGATCTCATCCAACCGGGCGCGTTCAGAGCGCGTCTTCTCTCTTCCCTTGGAGGCTTCCGTCCGCGGCCAAGTCTCGACACGAGGGGGCCGAGGAGGGGGACCGATAGCCAGCGGGCCAGCAGCCCGGTCGAGCATCGGGATGATGGTGGCGGAGGTGCACGGTCGATCGTCGCCCCACCGTACGCCTGGGTTGCGAAGCCTCATAGCTGCCAATACTTGCGCCGATGTCCGTGTCTTTGTCGGCCGGCGCCTTTTGCCGGCCGGGCCGCCCGCTGGAGAGAGGATGGGAGGAGGAGAGGGGCGTGAGCGACCCGGCCTCCCGCGCATCTGGGTCGGCACAGGCCCGGCGAGCCGGGTCGCTCACGCCCCGTGTCAGTGTCCAGATCGTCCGGACAAATGCGGCCCGGATCGCGTTCAGATCAGCGCCCAGTTCGTGCACAGATTCACGTGCCGATCGGCGTCCGCCGCTGTGCTCCCGATCGAGCTAGCTCGATGTGTACGGTAGGCTCCACGAACTCATGGTCGTTCTCCGGTGCACACAGCAGCTCCTGCTCCGGCTGAAACAGTTCGGTGACGAGCCCGGTGTCCGCTCCACCACACTGCTCGGCGACTGGTACGGCAATCTGATTCGAATGGGGAACCGCCACGTCCTGTTGTTCATCAGTGAACAGTCGCGCCTGCCGGTCATGATTCCAGTGCGCCAGGCGAATCGACTTCGCTCAAGTTTTGCGGACGCTGTGGGTCAGATGCTGGCCGCGGTTGGTGTTCCGGCAGAGGCCATCGAGCGTGAACGGTCGGAGATGTCGGAGATCGCGTTCGGCCGCACTCAAAGCCGCAGCTTGCTTGGCTCGTTGAACGACTTCTCGCTGATGGCACGCATGCACTTCATCACGAGCCGCAACCATCCGCTCGAACGCATCGCCCGCGATCTGGCTGAAACGCCGCTCATTCTGCCGTTTGGTGGTGCCCATCCGAGCGCCGTCACGCGGAAGGTGTTGGGCGCAGAATTGAGCGACGTCAGCCCTGGCCGCGGACGTTGACTCTGGTGCGGACACTGTCCGTGAGCCGTGCGCGTCATCGCGTTGCACGAAATAGGGAAGGCAAGAACATATCGAAATCAACCGGCTGGCTGCGCAGATCCTCCGATGCGCGGTACCACTTCGTTCATCGTGTAATGCACGAACTGGCGGCCGAGTTCAGTGAGCTCGTACTGCTCGGAATCATCGAACGCGGACTTCATAACGCGTGGAGCGAAGCCCTTGGGGCGCCGGATGGGCTGCTTCCGAATGTACTGCCCATCAGGTGTCGTGTCGCGATGCTGCCGAATGACACTGCCTGTGCTCAGATCGCGAATCAGAAGCTTGAACAGATCGGCCTCTGCTGAGTCCTCCCGTACTTCTTGCGCATGCAGGTCGCTCCACATGTCGGCACGAGTGGATCCCGGAGCCTTGAAGACCGAACGTATCACAGCAAAATGAGCCTCATGGTAGTAGTCGATCCACTGGATGAAGAGGCGGACCAAATCGTCCGGACACAGTGACGAGCCGCCGGCATTCATTAGCAGGTTCTTCACCAGTCGACGTTTTTCTTCAGTATCTGCTTGATCCCAGGTGCGGAACGCTCGACGGACGAGTGTGAGGTACTCTTCGCTCTCGATGCGCTGTCGAATCTCGTCGCCCATAGACTCCAGTCGATCAACGATCTCAATGAGAGTGCGCGCCAGATCGCCCAACTTTTGGCGGTGTTCTTCAAGCCACTCCTGCTGGAGCTCGTTTACCTTCGTTTGATCCGCGTCTCCGGAAAGGGTAGCGGCGGCGGCGATGAATCCGCCAACCCATGGAACGCTGCCGAGGGCTGCCATGAGGAACCGGTGATAGCGCCGCTGCCGATCCCCACCCAGGGAGCGATCGAGTTCGCGTCGGATCTTCTCCTCCAGGTCTTCTGGACCGAGAATGACGATGTCCTCACCGGCCATCCAGCCATCATAACCCTGCGCTCACCCTGCTCAGGCACTGCGAGCAGACTGAAGCGCGGTTCCGGTCCCGCAATGCCGTTTGGCGAAGCGCCACTACGCGTCAGTTCTCTGGACCGAGTGACGGCACACGCGTCGCTTCGGCTCTCGATTGTCCGGGAGCGCTTGGGCGCGTCAAGGGTCCGCTCGCTCCGCTCGCCGCTTGCGCGCCCTTGACCCGCCCGGCGCACTCCCGTGGACTTGGCAATTACCGGAGCGACGCGTTTTGAAGCACGTGCGGCCCGTCACCCGTGAGCCGCGCGGACTGCTCGCTATGCGGGCGCCGTTGAGTAGAACACGGGCGATTCGATTGAGACCCCGTTCGCGACAGCTCTATCGCACCGCACAGAGAAATCTCGTCCTTCCACAGGCAGCCATTCGTAGGTCAGCAGTTCGGTCAACGCTTCCCGGAGACTGTTCGACGTAGCCAGTGCCCGCGCAAAGGCATCGAATTCGACAATCGCAATTCCGTTGTGAGGCTCCACCCAACGCCAGTGATCGCGCGCAACGAGCAGGTACTGAACGCGTTCGTACGCATCCACGCGCCGCGGTAATCGTCCGACCGCTGACAGTTGTCCAGGGTTCTGCTGCAGGAAAGCGCGGATCGTTTGCAGTTGAGCGACACCCTTGAGGACATCTGCGTCGCGGTCCGGGATCTCGGCCGGGCGCACCGTTTTGCGAACCCATTTCAGTTCGGCGATGAGCACGGCGGAACAGGATTCATCAACTGCGAGGAAATCGACATCAGGATTGGGCGACGGTAGCTGGATTGGTCCATCAGCGGCGTATCGCGCGCCGGCAACGCGAGCAGCCGCCAACATTTCCGATTGCTTCTGAAGCGACGTGACGTCATAAACCTGCGGACGTCGCTGCGAGCAGACGCGCAGGATGTTCTCATCGTGGCGGCTATGCAGTGGAAACGGAGGCGCGATCGCGAGCGTTCGGTTTGCGCCATCGAGTGGAATCAACGGGTAGACGTGAAGATCAACAGACTGCGTCACAGAGAACGCAAGGTCGGAGACCATCAGTTGGCATTTCTCGTGCGCGACGCCGCTCAAGGCTGCCAGGGTTTCGCTCAATTGCGCCGAGGGCCGAACCATCACGGCAGATTCGATCGGGTACACCCCGGACATCTGACCCCACCGAAAACACAAAAAGTCGTGCGCCGCACAAATGGCGATCAGCGCGGCGTAGAATGAGTTGAATTCATCCAGACGGTACTCGCCAAGGGAGAGAGAATCGGCTCGCCGCGCGAGCGCCCGCACCCTCTCCGTGTACTCAGGTAGCAATTGCCGCCAGAGGTCCCAAGAGTCGTCATACTCAAAGCTGCGGGCGCCGGTCTGCAGCGCTCCGCGCAGGACGCGTTCCGCTGCTTCGTGAACGCGTGGATTTTGTGGTGGTTGTGCAGCACGCTGCCCGGCGAACTGCCCTTCGCGGGGACGTAGCCCCTTTTGGTAGGCGGACACCTGCCTGTCGCGCTCAGATGAAGGCACTGTGAACCGCAGCGATGTCGGCGTTATCACGTCGACGGCGTACCGGTTCTTGTGGAATCCCTGAAAGCACACCTCGAAGTGGCTATATTGCGTCGCCACTGGAAGCGCCTCATCGACTGCTGCCGCAAGTTCATGCGTCCAGCGCCGCGCGACGGGCGAGGTCGCCGCCCGCCCGTGTCTGATGCCCCACTTCACGCCGATGGCAAGGAGCCGGCTGAGATTCCCCAGCATCGCATCAAAGTGCGGCGTGTTGCTGCCGCGCGCCGCCTGCTCGCGTTCAACCTTCTCGATCCCGCCAGTGAGCAGCGCCCATACGGCGACCTCCAAGGGACTTTTCAGAATCTCCAGTGGGCGCCAGCACTCGTCAGCCTGCGCTTCCGCCTTACGCACACTTTCGAGGACGTCAGGCGGTGCCTCCTTCTTGAGGTGTGGCATTGGTTGATGTGTCCGCGAAAGGCATAGCCACTGCGCTGGTGCTGGATTCGTCGGGCCGTCGACGTGCCGTGCGGCGAGTCCGCCGCAACACGCCATAGCACCAATCTCGATTGTCCGCGTAGTATAGGTCGCGCATATCGATTGTCAGCCAGCACGTGCGCTTTGTGGACGGGTCGAGCGATTCTCGGTTCAGTCCCGCCCAACAACCGTCACGTCGATTCGGCCGGTTTCCACACGCAGCTTGTCGATTCCACTGAACGAGAACACCTCGTGCTCGACCTCGTGTGGGCTCCGCACGCTCACATAACGAAATTGGTACAGAGAAGGCATCTTCACGTGCGAGAGATCGATGAACGTTGAGATTCGATCGCCATCATGAACGATCGAGGTCTCACCAAGTGGAAATCGCTCGACGATCGCTTCCCCGGACGCTTCATGATTGCTCGAAGATCTATAGGCGCTGACCGCCGGCACGTCGATGTCCTGAGAGACCAACCTCGCATTACCTTCAATCCGAGCGTCGACGACCGGCTCGCCACACAGCCGAAAACCATCCAACTCGAGTCGCGCATCAAAAGTGACGGTTAGCCCCTGATGCTCGACTGCCGGAATCAAACGCTGGCCGACGATGGTTGCGGCCGCGTTGAAGATGCTGATCAGAGCCGGATGCTTCGCCAGCTCGGCCTTGAGTTTGTCGATCTGCAGTCTCGGGAGGCTCGCAGCCTCAAACGTGATCGTCAAGTGGACATCCGAGTAGGCGAAAAAATAGAGCGTCAAGGCAACGGAACGTCCCCAACTTCGTACCTCGTCCTCCGTCAACTCTCGAAGATCGCGAGTTGCGATGTCGTGGCTATTCGCTTTGGCAATAGCGCCTGATGTGAATCCAGATGACGAAACAGCGACGACCGTGTTCGCGCGGAGAGACTGACGGCGTCCGATTAGCTCCTCAATCCATTTCACGTCCTGACGAGATCGGTGAAGGCGGCATTCGATGAGCGTCAGATGGCCGCCGCGCTTGATGGTAATGTCGATTTGGCGTCGACGCGCTGGTTGGTCAGGATCAACAATGTGGTCATTCCATGTGACTTCCGCTTCGAACCCTTCCAACAGCTCGTGGATTCGGTGGATCTGTTGCTCGAAAGCGTCGGATGGCCTCATCGAGTGCGGTGCGGTCCGTGCTCTGCCGGGCCGAGTCCCTGGGCGAGTCATCGCTTAATCAGAGGAGCGTCAGTCATGCCGTTGGTCAACATTCCAGATCATCTGTATACCCGATTGGAAGCCTTCGTTCCGGTGGCACGAGCCGTGGTGGACGAAGAAATCGACATGAAGACTGTAGTGGAAATCATCGTCGACGCGGGGCTTCGCGGTTCGCTCAACGCGATCATTCAGCCTCAGGAGGAAACGGTACTCGTGCAGGCGTTGCATCAACTCGCTGGCGCCGCGCCGGACCTTGTGTATGGGCACACCGCCGACATGCTCGCGCTGGGTGCCGATATACATGCGCAGGTGGAGGCACGCCGCCGTATCGGCTTCCGTCACCGCAGCATCGCTGCTGACTGATCTTGCGGAATGGGCAAACGGACGGGGACGGGCCTCCCGATCCGCGATAATCCTTCGCCCGCGCCGGACTTGGTCGCCGCCCTAGCGGCGGGTGTTACGCCGAGGTCAGGTAATCTGTCAGTGCGTCCGGCCGACCACGCTCGACCAGCCGAACGTGAATAGCATTACCCTCACTGTAGATGCGCTGACCGACAAATGGCTGAATGTTTGCCCACGGGGGTGGAGATGGTGGCGGTGATTGGAACGCAGAACGCGTCTCGTAAGTGAAGGCACCTTCGATGATTCGAACCAAGGCAACTCCATGGACCTTCGCGTACTCGATCGCCCCCTTTTGGAAGCCGTTCGTTGCAACGAGCAGCGCCTTCTGCGCTCCGGTCGCCCGTTTCTTGTCCGCCAAGACTTGAACGTCCTCGCGCTCCACCGGCCGTGCGTGATCTTTGCATTCCACCAAAACAACAAAATCAACGCCAAGCTGACGAAACCGCGCGGTCACATCAATTTCGTACTGTCCGTCAGGTGCTGCTACGAGTTCGCGATGTTCGACTCGAAAACTCTCCAAATCACGGCCGGCTTCAGTGAGCCAGTCGACGACCAACTGCTCCAATGTTGAGCCGTCGATCCGCGCGCGATGATCGCCCGATGGTGGAATCATGTAATCGCTATAGATGTGGATTAAGCCCGCAGGCCCCAGCAAGAATCAACGCCTCACGCTGATCGCCCAATGCGTCGAGTGCATCAAGGAGCACTTCAAGCGCAGCCACATAAGGCGGCTCGATCATGTCGCGTTCCCAGCCAACCGCTCGAGAATCGCCTCCGCCTCGCTCGGTGCCCGTCCTGGGCTGGTCAACAGATCAACCGCCGCCTGGCTTGCCGCCACGATCGTGAGGCCGCCGTCCTTCCATGTCCGCTCAAAGACGACGTCGTCGAAGGGAGCAAGCAGCATCACGTTCGCCCCGGTCTCCGTCGGTCGCAGGTTGAGCGCCGCCGCCATCGATGTAACGTTGTCCACGTACAGCATGGCGAGACGAGCCGGAGCGATGGGCGCGATTCGATTGGCCGCGATGGACCCCGTCAGCGCGTACCTTCCGCGAATGGCGCCTCCGGAGAGTCCGCGAGTCAGACTATCCAGGCCGCGCGGATCGAGGTAGCCGCGAGCATCGTTGCTGGTCAGCACCTGGTAATCCTGTGCCCAACGACGGATCAGCGCCGCCCTGTCAACTGACTGCACTGGTCCCCGAGGTCGGCGCTCGACCAGGGCTTCGCGCGACAACCACTCCACGAGCCGCGACGCGTAGCTGATGTCCACCTTGGCCTGCGCCGCCAGATCCGAGATGGAAAGAGGTGGCGGAAGGTCGCAGAGGGCACGCACAATCCGTGCAGCTTTCGCCCCGCGCAGCGAGCGACCCGGCTGCCGCTTGGGCGATGGATCCTGCTCAGCGCCTTGGGTCTCGACGTATAGTCCAGGACGCGTGAGGACCAGCCGAACGTTCCCGGTCAAATCGAGAAAGTTGAGGTTCTCTGCGCGAAGACGCTCACGAGTACTCCGGCTCAAGAACGTTGAAATCACAAGGCCAGGGTTAGAAGAATAGCCATCCAGCCGAGCCTTGAGGTCGGCGACCGCACGGGGCACCAGGCCCATCTTGGCCTCCACGGATAGGCGCACTTTGGCCCCATCAGGTCCGGTCACGTCGAGAATAGCGTCCGGGCGCCCTTGGGGCCGCGATTCAAGCCGCTTTACGCGCTGCTTCCAACCGGGGGGCAGCCGGGTGGCTAATACCCTTGATGCCTCCTGGACGAGTGTTGCCTCGTTCATATGATTTGACTAGCATAGGCAAATAGTCGATATTAGGCAAATAACCAGGCGTCGGCCCGGCCGTTGGCACAGGGCGCTGTCCAGCCGGATAGCTCGACCTCGACTAGAATCCGTGACGACGGCTGGGCTGGTGCCCTAAAACCACAACGAATGTCGAACCCGTTCTTCGACCGGCCCATCGTCAACTCGCCGTACGAGTACCCGCATCAGCATTGGGAGCTCGACGAAACGGGTCAACCCACCGGACACCTGATCGACAGACGACGGCGGGCCGAGTTCATCACACCGATCCCGAAGCCGAAAAAGCGGCGTGGGAGCCGTCAGGAGGAATTGGACCTCGACGAAGGTAAAGGCCTCTCGACAAGGAAGCAGGCGTACGACCTCACGTCGATCATCAACGAGGTGCGCGGGCAGGTCGATACGTGGCGCAACCTGCCCGCCAGCCAATGGCAGGTGACGCCGGAGACGGCGCGGCTCCTTCAGCACTGGCGACATCACGAGTTCGGCGGCGTCCGGCCGTTCTTCTGCCAGATCGAGGCGGTCGAAACGGCGATCTGGTTCACCGAAGTCGCGCCGCATCTTGTGTCGGGCAAACGACTGCTCGACAACCTGAGGGCGGTCAACGCCGATGCGAATCCTCAAATCGAGCGGCTCGCGCTGAAGCTTGCCACGGGTGCCGGCAAGACGACCGTCATGGCGATGCTGATCGCCTGGCAAACGCTCAACGCCGTTCGCCGGCCCGGCAGCAAACACTTCACGCGCGGTTTTCTCATCGTCACACCCGGCTTGACCATCAAGGATCGCCTGCGCGTCCTGCAGCCGAACGACCCGGACAGCTACTACAGCACGCGCGATCTGATCCCCAATGACGTCGTCGAGGACATCAGGAAGGCGCGGATCGTCATCACCAACTACCACGCCTTCAAACGCCGCGAGCGGCTCGAGCTCTCCGCCGGCGGACGTGCGCTCCTCGAGGGCGCGACCGGTCCGGAGCTGCAGACGCTCGAAACAGAAGGACAGATGCTCCAGAGAGTAATGCCCGAGCTGATGGGCATGAAGCACGTGCTTGCGTTGAACGACGAGGCGCACCACTGCTACCGAGAAAAGCCGCCGGATCCGGACGAAGAGAAGCTGAAAGGCGACGATCGGAAGGAAGCCGAGAAGAATAACGAGGCCGCGCGCCTCTGGATCTCAGGTCTTGAAACCGTGAACCGGACATTGGGCCTCGCTCGCGTCTTCGACCTTTCGGCCACTCCCTTCTTCCTGCACGGCTCGGGCTACGTGGAGGGCACACTCTTCCCATGGACGATGAGCGACTTCTCGCTGATGGACGCTATAGAGTGCGGGATCGTCAAGCTGCCGCGCGTGCCCGTGGCGGAGAACATCCCCGGCGAGGAGATGCCGATCTACCGCAACCTCTGGGAGCACATCCGAAAGGACATGCCGAAGAAGGGCCGCGGCGCCGGCGGTGACCTCGATCCGCTGATGCTGCCGACGCGGCTGAAGACCGCGCTCGAGGCGCTGTACGGACATTACAAGAAAACGTTCGAGCTTTGGCAGCAGCGCGGCATCTCCGTCCCGCCCTGCTTCATCGTCGTCTGCCAGAACACGGCCATCTCCAAACTGGTGTACGACTACATCTCCGGCTTCTATCGCAAGCACGAGGACGACCCCGCCTTGTCGCAACTCCAGCATGGGGCGCTGCCGCTCTTCGACAACTTCGATCTGACGACCGGCAATCCGCTCGCGCGCCCCTACACGCTGCTGATCGATTCCGAGGAGCTCGAATCGGGCGAAGCGCTCGACGACAAGTTCCGCGCGATGGCGTCGGACGAGATCGAGCGTTTCCGTCGCGACATCGTCGAACGCACGGGCGACGCTCGCGCCGCCGAGAGCATCACCGACCAGGAGCTGCTGCGCGAGGTGATGAACACGGTTGGCAAGAAGGACCAGCTCGGTACCGGCATCCGGTGCGTCGTGTCGGTCTCCATGCTCACCGAAGGGTGGGATGCCAACAACGTCACCCATATTCTCGGCATCCGCGCGTTCGGCACGCAGCTGCTCTGCGAACAGGTGATCGGCCGCGCGCTCCGGCGCCAGTCGTACGACCTCAACGAAGACAATCTGTTCGACGCCGAATACGCCGACATCTTCGGCGTGCCGTTCGACTTCACCGCCAAGCCTGTCGTCGCACCGCCCAGCCCGCCGAGGGAAACCGTGCAGGTGAAGGCGGTTCGGCCCGACCGGGATCATCTGGAGATTGGTTTTCCGCGCGTCGAGGGGTATCGCGTGGAGTTACCGACCGAGCGGCTGACGGCTACCTTCAATGCCGACTCGGTGATGGAGCTGACGCCGGATCTGGTTGGTCCGACCAATACGCGGACCCAGGGCATCATCGGCGAAACGGCAGACATGACCGTCGAACACCTCCAGGACGTTCGTCCTTCGACGCTGCTCTTCCATTTGACGAAGCGGCTCGTCTACAAAGAGTGGCGAGACGCCGGCGAGGATCCCAAGTTGCACCTGTTCGGGCAGCTGAAGCGGATCACGAAGCAGTGGCTGGACACGTGCCTTGTTTGCAAGGGCGGCACGTACCCCGCGCTGCTGCTGTACGAGGATCTGGCTGACGCAGCTTGCAACCGGATCACTGCCGGCATCACCACCGCCCTTCAGGGCCAGCGGCCCATGAAGGCACTGCTCGATCCGTACAATCCGAGTGGCTCCACAGCGCACGTCCGCTTCCCAACGTCGAAGCCCGATCGCTGGGACACCAGCGGGCCGCCGACGAAGAATCACGTTAACTGGGTCGTGCTCGACAGCCAGTGGGAGGCCGAGCTCTGTCGCGTCGTCGAGGCGCATCCTCGGGTGGCGGCATACACGAAGAACCACAATTTAGGATTCGAAGTTCCCTATCGCTATGGCTCAGAGGTCCGCCGCTATCGGCCCGACTTCATCGTGCTCGTAGACGACGGACACGGTCCCGACGACCTGCTGCGCCTGGTGGTAGAGACCAAGGGGTACCGACGCGAAGACGCGAAGGACAAGAAGCTGACGATGGACACGTACTGGGTGCCCGGCGTGAACAACCTCGGGACGTTCGGGCGATGGGCGTTCGCGGAGCTGACCGACGTATATCAGATGGAGGCCGACTTCGAAGCCAAGGTCGCGCAGGAGTTCAATCGGATGATCGACAGATCGGCGCCGACAGTCGAGCAGGTGGGTTGACGTGGCGAAGCGTCCGCAAGCCCCGAAGCCCCCGAAGCCGGCGAAGGCCGCGAAGAACGTCGAAGCGCTTCGTCACACCGACGACAAGCGGCTGAACATCCCGACCGCCGAGCATCAGTCGGTGCTCGAAGCCGAGCACTCTGCACGGAAAGAGATTCGCTATCCGCGCAATACCGACCTCGATCCGCAGCTCGTGTGGCGAGGCAAGGACTACCAGGACTGGAGCGACCTCGTCGCCCAGGCGCCGCCGCTCTACATCCAGGAGAAGGTGCATCCGAAGGTCCTGATCGATGATCTGCTCAGGGAGTCGAAGACGACGAAGGTGCATCAGCCGGATGCACAGATCGACCTGTTCGCCGACTTCAACGGTGTCGCGGAGGGCGCCGACCGGACCGACTTCTATCAGCACGATCAGAACTGGACCAACCGGATGATCCTGGGCGACTCGCTCCAGGTGATGGCCAGCCTCGCCGAGCGTGAAGGGCTGCGCGGGAAGGTGCAGTGCATCTACATCGACCCGCCGTACGGCATCAAATTCAACAGCAACTTCCAGTGGTCCACGACGAGCCGTGACGTCAAGGACGGAAACGCTGGTCATATCACGCGCGAGCCTGAGCAGGTCAAGGCATTTCGCGACACATGGAAAGACGGGATTCATAGCTACCTGACGTATTTGCGGGATCGGCTCACGGTGGCGCGGGACTTGTTGACGGATTCCGGTTCAATTTTTGTTCAGATCGGCGACGAGAACGTTCATCGAGTTCGGGCGGTGATGGATGAAGTGTTTGGCTCGGAAAACCGCGTCGCGATGATCGCGTTTCAAAAAACTGCGAGCATGGGCGCGGAGGCCCTGAGTTCAGTCGCCGACTTTATTCTCTGGTATGCGCGTGAAAGAGCCCGCCTGAAGTCTCGAAAATCATTTCGGCGACGCAGCCTCGGAGATGACGTCGGAGACCGTTACACACGGATCGAGCTCGGGGACACATCTCGCAGAGTGATGACTACGAACGAACGTGACGCAGCCGTAGGGGCACCCGCGGATGCTCGCGTGTATCGACACGACAACCTGACAAGCGATCGTCCTGCCGGTGCGGGTGACCTCCGCGAGTACGCGTTCGAAGGGATTCGTTTCACTCCGGGGAAGGGGACCTTTAAGACAGACAAGCCCCGACTGGATCGTTTGGTCCGTTCGCGTCGTCTCGCGTATCCGACCACGAACTCTCTGGTTTATGTGCGCTATTTCGAGGACTTCCCGTTTGGGGAGGCAGCGAACATCTGGATCGACACGCAGACCGGAGCCTTCGCCGACCCGAAGACCTATGTTGTCCAAACGACCACGAAGGTTGTGCAGCGTTGTGTGCTGTTATGCACCGACCCCGGCGATCTCGTTCTCGATCCCACGTGCGGCTCCGGCACCACCGCGGCTGTTGCCGAGCAGTGGGGGCGACGCTGGATCACGATCGATACCTCGCGCGTCGCACTTGCGCTTGCCCGCGCCCGTATTATGGGGGCGCGGTATCCCTACTACCTGCTGGCCGACTCACCCGAAGGTCTTCGCAAGGAAGCTGCGGTCAGCGGTCGAGCGTTCGCGGACAAGCCGACGCACGGCAACGTGCGCCACGGTTTCGTCTACGAACGGATACCGCACATCACTCTGAAGTCGATTGCGAACAATGTCGAGGTCGACGTCATCTGGGACGAGCACGGACTCAGAGTTCAAGCAGCACTTGACCGGCTGAACTTGGCGCTCCGCGCTCACAAGACATCGTTCCGGGTGGCGACGGGCGGACGCGAGGGCGAGGACGTGAACTTCTCCGCGCCCTCAGACGCGACGTTCACGATGCCAAGCGGCGAGATTGTGTCGGCCTCAGCGCTCGTCGAATGGGAGGTTCCGCGCGAGGCGCCGGCCGACTGGCCCGAGACTGCGAAGAAGCCCTTGGCCGATTTCTGGGAGACTCGCATCGCCCGCCAGAAGGCGATCGATGCGTCGATCGCGGCCAAAGCGGAGTTCGAGTTCCTCTACGACAGACCCTACATCGATTCCAAAACCGTGCGCGTCGCGGGTCCGTTCACGGTGGAGAGTCTCAGCCCACACCGCACTCTCGGCGTGGACGACAACGATGAGCTGATCGATCCGCTGCAGATCAAGGAGAGCGGCGCTCAAACGTTCGAGCAGATGATCCTCGAGAACCTTCACGCGGCCGGTGTCCAGCAAGCGCACAAGGAAGGCCGTATCGCCTTCGAATCACTCACGCCATGGCCAGGCGAGATGGTCTGTGCTGAGGGGCGCTATCGCGAGGGGGACCTCGAAAAGCGGGCCGCCATCTTCATCGGGCCTGAGTTTGGAACCGTGCAGCGGCCGGATCTCGTCAAGGCCGCACGCGAGGCAGGCGATGCCGGCTTCGACGTCCTCATTGCCTGCGCGTTCAACTACGAGGCGCACGCCAGCGAGTTCAGCAAACTCGGACGCATCCCGGTCCTCAAGGCGCGCATGAACGCCGACCTCCACATGGGCGGTGATCTCAAGCCGACTGGCAAGGGCAACCTATTCGTCGTCTTCGGCGAGCCCGACATCGAGATTCTGCACGAGGGCGACGGACGTTTGATGGTGCACGTGAAGGGCGTCGACGTCTTCGATCCGACGACGGGAGATGTCCGAAGCGACGGACCGGACGGCATCGCCTGCTGGTTCATCGACTCGGACTACAACGAAGAGAGCTTCTTCGTCCGCCACGCCTACTTCCTGGGCCAGAACGATCCGTACGGCGCGCTCAAAACCACGCTCAAGGCGGAGATCGACGCCGACGTGTGGGCCACGCTCAACAGCGCCGTGTCTCGGCCGTTCCCGATGCCTAAGAGTGGCCGCATCGCCGTCAAGGTGATCAACCACCTCGGCGACGAGGTGATGAAGGTCTTCCGGGTGGAGTGAGCGCCTCATGGCCACCATTTCGCCCGGAGTTGTCGTGCTCGGCGGACCCAACGGTGCCGGGAAATCAACGGCGGCGCCGCGTCTGCTTCGCGGGTCGCTCAGGGTCGAGGAGTTCGTCAACGCCGACACGCTGGCGCAAGGGTTATCGGCATTCCGCCCACAGGACGTTGCCTTGGAGGCGGGTCGTATTACGCTGGCGAGGCTCGACTCCCTCGAGTCTCAGCGAAAGAGCTTCGCCTTCGAATCCACGCTCGCGAGCCACGCGCTCGTTCGTCGACTCAGACGGCTGAAGAAGCGCGGGTACAGCGTGCACGTCGTCTACCTCTGGCTGCCTACCGTCGATCTTGCACTGGCCAGAGTCGCGGAACGCGTTCGGACCGGTGGACATGACGTGCCTGCTGAGACGGTGAGGCGGCGCTTCGACCGCGGACGCCGGAACTTCTTCACGCTCTATCGGCCACTGGCCGACACGTGGCGACTCTACGATGCGTCCGCCATCACAGGGCCGCGGCTCGCCGCGACAGGCGGTCAGGAAGAACCAACGAAGCTTCGCGATCCAGAGACGTGGCGCGAAGCGGCAAAGGGGTATGACGATGAGTAAGGCCGAGCCTACGCTTGCCGAACTGTTCGAGGATGGACAAGCCATCGATGAAGCGCTGTTGGAAGCCGCGCGAGACGCCAGACGTTTTCACAAAGCGATCGGCAATCCCATGGCCACCTGGCTCGATGGCCGCGTCGTGTGGGTGCAGCCTGAAGACATTCGCGTAGACGATGAGTCGTCGGAGGAGCGCGAACTGCCCGAATGAACTTCCTCATCTCGGACACGTTCACCGACAGCCTGGCTCGCCTGACCGGCGACGAGCAGAAGGCCGTCAAGACGACCGCCTTTGATCTGCAGATGGACCCGTCGGCGCCGGGCCTGAGCTTTCACAGACTCGATAAGGCAAAAGACAAGCGCTTCTGGTCGGTCAGGGTCAACGGCGATATCCGGCTGATCGTGCACCGCACGGACACCAGCTTGCTGCTCTGCTACGTCGGTCACCACGACCGTGCATACGCCTGGGGGGAGTGTAGGAAGCTCGAGACTCATCCCACCACCGGTGCGGCCCAGATGATCGAGCTTCGCGAATCGATCCGCGAGATTGTGGTGCCGGCATACGTCCAAGCTGAGGCGGAGCCCAAGCCCAAGACGAAGCCCCTCGTCGCGATTTCGGACGCGCAACTTCTCGGATACGGCGTGCCTTCGGAGTGGCTGAACGACGTTCAGCAGGCAGACGAGGACGGCCTCCTCGTGCTGGCCCAGCACCTGCCCGCGGAAGCTGCCGAAGCCATTCTGGAGCTTGCCACGGGCGGCACGCCGCGACAGCTGCCAGCGGCGCCGGTGCCGGATCCGTTCGCGCACCCCGATGCCCAGCGGCGTTTCCGCGTCGTGACGAGCGTCGAGGAGCTCGAAGGCGCTCTGGATGCGCCGTGGGACAAGTGGGCGGTCTTCCTGCACCCCGAGCAGCGCCAACTGGTCACCCACCACTACGCCGGGCCTGCTCGCGTGGCGGGCTCCGCCGGCACGGGCAAAACAGTTGTTGCGCTGCACCGCGCCGTCCATCTGGCACGGGCGAATCCGGACGGCCGCATACTTCTGGCGACGTTCTCGGAGCCGCTCGCGCATGCGCTTCGCGCTAACGTCAAGCGGCTGATTGCCAACGAGCCGCGTGTGGCGGAGAGGCTCGAAGTCCACGCGATGAGCAACCTCGGCATCCGCCTGCACCAGGCGCAGCTCGGCCCGGTGCGACTGGCGTCGAAGGAGGACGTCGACGCGCTGTTGCGAGAGGCATCGCCGACCGCCGGCGATCACAAGTTCCGGGCGCTGTTCCTGCGAACGGAATGGGACCAGGTTGTCGATGCGTGGCAGCTTGGTACTTGGGAGGCGTATCGGGACGTCCAGCGCCTCGGCCGCCGCACCCGTCTGCCGGAAGCCAGACGAGCGGTCCTATGGAAGATCTTCGAGCAGGTGCGCGAGGGATTGAAGACGCGCGGCCTCACGACCGAGTCCGCCGTGTTCCAGGCTCTGGCCGATGCGCAGGCGAAACGGCCAACGCCAGCCTACGACGCAGCGGTGGTCGATGAGGCGCAGGATATCAGCATCGCGCAGTTGCGCTTCCTCGCGGCGCTCGCCGGTGGACGGCCCAACGGACTCTTCTTCTCCGGCGACCTCGGCCAGCGCATTTTCCAGCAGCCGTTCTCCTGGAAGGCCCTCGGCGTGGACGTTCGCGGCCGTTCGAAGACCCTACGCGTGAATTACCGCACATCGCACCAGATTCGCGAACAGGCCGACCGTCTGCTCGGTCCTGAACTCACGGATGTCGACGGCAACCGAGAGGAACGGCGACATACCGTGTCGGTGTTCAATGGACCCGCTCCTGAGATCCGCACCTTCGCAACCGAGGCTGAGGAATCCGAAGCCGTCGGCGCCTGGCTGCGCGCACTGGTGGCGGATGGTCTGCAGCCGCACGAGATCGGCGTGTTCGTGAGGTCGTCAGACCAGGTGGAGCGGGCGACAGCGGCGGTGAAGTCCGCCGCTCTGTCCCCCCGTGTACTCGACGAACGAGTTGACGTCAGACCTGGCAGCGTGAACGTCGCCACGATGCACCTGGCCAAGGGGCTCGAGTTCCGCGTCGTCGCGGTCATGGCGTGCGACGACGAAGTATTGCCACTCCAGGCGCGGATTGAAAACGTTGGCGACGACGGAGATCTGCAGGAGGTGTACGACACCGAACGGCAATTGCTCTACGTCGCCTGCACGCGGGCACGGGATCGGCTTTCGATCAGCGCCGTCGATCCGGCGTCAGAGTTCCTGGACGACGTGAGGGGCTGAGGCATGGCCGGAGACGATTGGTCGCGCGAGGAGGTTGAGGCTACCGTCGGCGACTATTTCGCCATGCTTCGCGACGAGCTGGCCGGCCTGCCTATCAACAAATCGGAACGCAACCTTCGTCTCCGCCGTTTGCTTCAGAACAGGTCGAAAGGATCGGTCGAATTCAAACACGCTAACATCAGCGCGGTCTTAACCCTCCACGGCTACCCGTACGTCGACGGCTACAAACCGCGATTCAACTTCCAGGCGCTCCTCGAGCAGGTCGTCCTCGAGTACCTCGATGTCCACCGCGACTTCTTCGAGCCGCTGATCACCGGACCAGTGCTCAATCCGACGACATCCCCCGATCCGGGCACGCTCGATACGGATCGCCTGGTAGAACTACCGCCTGAGGCCATGAGAATTCCGCAAACGGTGTGGTCGCCGACGACCCGACTCAGTCGGTTCGACTTCGTTGCGCGAGATGCGGCCAACCGAGATCTGGGACGACGAGGTGAGGAGTTCGTGCTCGAATTCGAACGCAAGCGTCTACACGATGGCGGACGTCGCGACCTCGTCCAACGGATCGAATGGACGGCCCAGGCCAGAGGAGATGGCGCCGGTTACGACCTACAGTCGTTCAACGCCGACGGAAGCACGCGATTGATTGAGGTCAAGACCACGGGTCTGGGGAAGTACTTTCCATTCAACGTCACCGTGAACGAGGTCCGCTGTTCCGAGGCGCGTCCAGGCGAGTTCCAGCTTTACCGCGTTTTCAACTTCGGACCGGGCGCCCGACTGTACATGCTGCCCGGTGCGCTCTCACACTCCTGTCACCTCGACGCGACGCAGTATCGGGCGTTCGTTCAATCCGCCGGGCCTTAGCCGCGGTTTCGGGGTTATCGCTCGCCATCGAGCAGTCGAATGAGCGGAATGTCGTGCGCATGCGCCGCGACGGCAGTCGTGAGGACGCTGGAATCGGGTTCGAGAACGCCGGTGTTTGGGCTGTTCGTTGTGGTCGTAGCCACACTACGATTATATTGACTAATCGAAACGCAGTGTTTAGACTGTTAACTATAATCGTAGCCATACTACGACAAACATGAGCAGACTAAACAACCTCTACGGTAAAGTCAGGCCCGGAAGCCCGGTTACGTCGGAGGAGCTGGCGACCCTAGGCGTGTCAGCCGATCTCGCCGTCCACTACGTGCGCGCGGGTTGGCTCACTCGTCTCGCTCGTGGGGTATTTGCTCGACCGGATACTCCGCTTGAACTGCATCCCAGCCTGCGACTGCTCGAGCGTCGCCTGAAGGGGCTGCACCTCGGAGGCAAATCAGCACTCGACTGGCACGGCGTTCGGCACAACGTTGCTCAGCAGCCTGAACTGCAGCTCTACGGCTGGGCATCTGGTCCGCTCCCGTCGTGGTTCACCAAGCGCTTTCCGAGTAGCTACCACCGGCTCCGCCTATTCGACGAGCAGCCCGACGCGTTGCTACGAGTGACGCGCTTTCAGCCCAAGGCCGACGGCCCGCTCGTGTCAGACCCCGAACGTGCGGTCCTCGAGCTGCTGAGCGACGTCGGCGTTCGACAACCTCTCCAGGAAGCGCGCGACCTTCTAGAGGGAACGCCATCCCTCCGGGCCACCGTGCTGCAGGAACTACTCGCGCGATGCAAGCAGGTCAAGGCGGTTCGGCTCTGCCTGACGCTGGGCCGAGAACTCGGTCTCCCCTGGGCCGCGAAGCTCGATCCAAAGCGACTCCCCACCGGCAGCGAGCAGCGATGGGTGGGCCGCTCGAAAGAGGGCCTCCTGGTTCTCAAGGCATGAACGCGATCTACCTGGCCACCGCACGCCTCTTGACGGAGACCGCGCCCGTCGTGTTCGAGAGTGGGATCTTCGCGCTAAAAGGCGGGACGGCGATCAACCTGTTCCTCAGGGAGATGCCGCGCCTCTCCGTCGATCTCGACCTGGTCTTCACCGATCATCGGCTTCCGCGGGCGGAAGCGCTGGGCGCGATCAACGAGGCCCTGCGAGTGGCGCGAGACCAGCTTGCGAAGCGCCGACTAAAGGTGCAGGCGGTGTCTGCCGCCGACATGGGCGAGACTAAGCTGCTGGTGCAGCGCGATGACCTCTCTGTGAAGATCGAAGTCAACACGGTGATTCGGGGCACGGTGCATCCGACGAAGACGATGGCGTTGACCGCGGCGGCGAGCGACGCGTTGATGGCGGACCTGGAACTTCCGCTGCTCTCGCCGGAGGATATCTACGGCGGCAAGCTGGTCGCCGCGATGGACCGACAGCATCCGCGCGATCTGTTCGATGTCATGGAGCTCTTCGCGCACGGCGGCATCACGCCTGAGATCAGGCGCGCCTTCGTCGTGTACCTCGCGAGCCACAACCGCACGCTTCACGAAGTTCTGTTTCCGACCCCGAAGGACATCCGCCTCGCCTACGAGGGGTCGTTCGCCGGTATGACAACAGAGCCGGTGACAATGGAGGCGTTGCTCGAAACGCGCGACCGGCTGTTCCAGGAGTTGCCGGCGGCGCTCGACGCCAACGAGCGGGAGTTCCTGCGAACGCTGGTACACGTCGAGCCTGACTGGGCGCTGCTTGGGATTGCACATCTCAAGGAGCTGCCGGCGATTCGCTGGAGACTTCAGAATCTCGAGAAGCTCGCGCGGACGAATCCAGACAGACTGCGCGCGCTCGCGGATGCCTTAGCTCAGCGCCTGGGAGGGCTGGCGTGACGCCCCGCGCTGCGCAGCACATGGTCGTTCTCTTCCACATTTGCCCCGCAATCCTAAACGTGGGGAGTCTGCCACAGCATGCGATCACCAAAGCGTGCGCCTAAGCAGAATCGCCCTCGGCCCGTACTGCCAGACGTGCGGCAGTTCATTGTCTTCGTTCACTCGCGACTCCAGCCCGGGTCGGCCGGTGGTGATGGCATTTGGTTCTCTCGTCGAGATGAAGGCTCGCTTTTTCTGGATCCCCACGAACAGGCGGCCTACTCTGCGGTAATCGCCGCGTTGATGAAGACGTACGTTCCGAAGGATGATCTCTCACGTCGTTCGGTCGAAACGTTTGTGCAAGATGCCTTGTTCGAAGCACTGGATCTCCGCGAACGACGCAAGACGAGGTTCGAGGAACGGCTCGACGCTGAATTGCAGACTCTCTTGGATCGGCTGAAGGCTCCTTCGCAGTCGTTCACATGTTGGATCGCGGTCGATGGCCTCGAGCGGGCGGGTCTTCCAGCGCGCTTTGGCGACGTGCGATTTGCAATATTTGCGCGTCCTCAGCTCCGTCAGATGACACGCGCTCAGGCGAAGGCGTCCTCTCCATCGTGGAAGGCCCACTTCAAACGTCTCCGGGAGAGCGACATCTGGAACCATACCTGCGCCGTCGTACCAGTTCGGGCACGCGATTTCTCCGCAGCCCAGGAACTCGGATTACGCCGAACAAGACAAGTACTCGACCTCGTTAACGTGTTCAGCGACCTTGTTCCGTACAACTACGGTTGGCTTTACTTGCCCGGTGACACTGCGAGAGCTAAGCGCATTGTGCCGATTCAGCGGACTAAAGACGGCGCCGCGACCATGAGCTACACAGCGATAGACCCGCTGACCGATTTCTCTTGGAAGAAGCTCCGCGCTGAACGGCTCCTATTTCGGCTGTTCTCTCGCTTGTCGACCTTGGCACAAAAGAGTGAATCTGGCACCTGCGGTTCGCTCCTGGTGTCGGCCGCTCAGTGGATAGGGCGGGCGACTATCGATCGACGCCGTGAAGAGGCGTTCCTGCTATACGCCATCGCGCTCGAAACGCTGATTCTGCCAGGCGAGAAATCAGGCGAGCTGGGGTATCGCCTGAAGGTGAGGGTCGCGCACCTGCTCGGCCGCACGGTGGCTACACGGACCCAATTGGCAAAGAGCATCACTCGTCTGTACGGCATTCGATCAGCAATCGTTCATGCGGGCTCGTATGAAGTGACGGACGAGGATCTCGGACTGCTACGTTCAGTTGTGAAACGCGTCTTGTTTCGGATCGTACGCTCGACATCACTGCATAGACTCACGCATGATCAGCTTTCAGATTGGTTCGACCGCAAGATCCTGCGCAAGTAGAGATCAGTCGATGAGGGTCCGGTCACGTCGAGAACTGCGTCCGGACACCCTTAGGGCCGGGATTCAAGCCGCTTTACGCGTTGCTTCCAACCGGCGGGCAGCCAGCGCACGCGATCACCATGTGCGGTCAGTAGCGCCGCGTTGTACGCCGTAGCGAACCGCCGATCAGCAAAGAGCCGCGACGCCGGCTTCGGCCAGGTCGCGCGCTGTCAACGCCCGGATGTCATCGAGTTCCTTTTTGGATGTCCGATGCCTTTGAACGTCGCGGCTTGCCAACAACCGCGTCCAGGTCACGTTGCCCGCCCTTCACGAACTGCTTGGACCCTCGCAGAACCTCAGTAAGGAAATAATCGCCGGCCCGAACTTTCGTTCTGAATTCAGCCTGCGCATAGCTCGTCACGTTGACCTCTCTGCCGAGATGTTCCTCGACTTTGCGGAGCGCAGGCGCGAGCTCCGCGAGGCCGACAGCGCCGATGACGAGCAGGTCCACGTCGCTCGTCGCGTGCTCCTCGCCGCGCGCGATGGATCCGTAAACGAAGGCGACGTCAACTCGAGTGTCGAACTGCTCAAGTAGTCGATGGAGAGTTGGCAACAACCCAGCCGTCTTTTCCACGAGGCCATGCAAGTCGGCGAACAACCGGGATCGCGTGTCGGCCTTGACGTAGGCCCTGGTGGCTTCACGGCGCTGTTGCAGGATCCCACCGTCCACGAGAGCCTTGATGTCCCGCTGCAGGCTCGAAGGGGTCGTTCGGAGGAACTGCGCCAACTCCGACAGATACCACCATTTGTCGGGCTGGGTCAGCGTTGCGGCGAGTATCTCCACGGACGGTTGGAAATAATGCCCTTAGGGCCGTCTTGTATTTACGCATAATGCGTAACTTATTACGCGAATTGCGTAATACCGCAAGAGGCGGACCTGGGAGACATCACCGCCGCGGTACCGTGCGCGGTTGAGTAATTTTACTCAGCGCCCTGAGTAGTCTCGAGAGCCCCCGATCCCATCGGTCGTGAATGTACTCGAAAAGAGGCGCGTTCAGAATTAATGAACAGCGCCAAATCATGAACACTTTGCCGTCCACCCGCTTCAAACACCAGGTAGGTCGATGACCGTCGGCGCGTTGACGAGCCGGTAGCTCTCGTCGACGACGCTGACGTTGTAAATCGGAATGCCCTGATGCTCGTAGCGGCCGAAGCCTCCGTGAACATGCCCACAGATCACGACCCTCGGGCGAACTCTCTCGATCGCCACAAGCAGTTCCCGGCTGCCGACGTGCTCCACACGACGTGAGTCGAGGTTGAAAGTGCTGTCGCCGTACCCGTATGGTGGTTGGTGCGACACCAGTACGTCGATGCTGTCGGGGATCGCCGCGTAGACGCGCTCGAGGTCGCTCGGCCGCTTCATGAACGCCCAGCGCATGAACGGATTGGACCAGGGCGTCGCCCACACGGAGATTTCGCGACCCGCGCCACCGGCCGACGGCACACTCGTCCCTTCGTCCACGAGGATCTGAAGATCGGTCGATCGCGCGTGCGCCGGCGTGTCCGAGCGGAAGCTGCACATCTGCCCGCACCAGTCGTGATTGCCCCACGTGAGGAGCTTGTGTATCGCTGGCGTGGCGGCGAGCCAGGGCCGTACGGTCCGGTCAAACCACGCCTGCTGTTGATACGGGTCGTGGACAGCCATGAACGGCCCGAAACGGTCCGGGCAGACATCGCCGGCGACGATCAAGAGATCGCACGGCGGAACGTCGGGCAGGAACCCGTGCTGATCGCTGAGCGCAACGATTCGCATGCTGTAATCTCAACGCCAGTGTCGCATCGTCTCGTCACCGCGGCCATAGGTCCTGGTACCTCTCGCCATGCGCTGCCATGACTTGCCATGCGTCGATGATGTTCACGGCCTGGGCTATAGCGGCCCGCCTGGACTGGTGCCGGGTGCCACGTCCACTTCCAGGTCTCTTCCCCGTTGACGTCGAACCCGGCCGGCGCTATCCTGTTTTCATCGTCTTGGTCCGCTACTGACTTACTGAACTCGCGTCCACCTTCACGTTGGGTGGCACGCCACCTTCCACTGACTCCTCGGACCAAGTGCGGATCGACTGCGGTTCGCTGCTAAGCGGCATCCGCACCGACCGCGCCGAGCAACGACGCGGCGGGCCCTCAGGGCCGCTGCCCGTCGGCTGGCACCAACCAACGAAGTTCACTGTCGGTTCGGTGTTCTCGGAATCGTTCCGGGGAGGTTCGTATGAAGAGACACGGTCGATCGCACGTCCTCGAGCGAGAGCGTGCAGCCGGAGGCCACATCATGAGGGCCAGGCTGACGATGGGCGCGGGCATCACACGCGCGGATCGGGCGTTCGACAACACGCACGAATCGCGTCGCACAACGTTGCCCATCTTGCTCACGGTCGACGAGGCCGCGGATCTGCTGCGAACCACGCGCCGAGGGATCTACACGATGATCGAACGGCGCCAGTTGCCCGGCGTGATCCGCATCCGCCGGCGAGTCCTCCTGCGCGCGGAAGATTTGCTAGACTGGCTGGACCAGAAGCGTGCGCCATCACCGGAGGAGTAACCGGCGATGAGCGTCACAATCCGTCCGTATCGAAGCGGCGGCTGGGAGATCGACATCCGCGTCGTCACGCCTGACGGCGCGCGGGATTTGCGGGAGCGCAGACGCGCTCCGATGTCGTCCCGATCGGCCGCCGTACGCTGGGCTGAGGGCCGCGAACGCGTCCTGTTCGATCGGCTCGTCAGTCCGGCGCCGGACTCGACATCGAAGAAGGAGGTGCCCACCTTACAAGCCTTCGCGCCGAGATTCATCGACGGCCACGCCAGGGCGAATCGGCTGAAGCCGAGCGGGATCGCATCAAAGAACGCGATCCTCCGGCTCTATCTGATTCCGGCGTTCGGTCGAAAGCGGCTCGATGCGATCAAAAGCGAAGACGTACAACGGTTGAAGGCCCAGCTGGAATTCAAATCGCCCAAGACCGTGAACAACGTCCTCGCGGTGCTGAGTGTGCTGCTGAAGAAAGCGGTCGAGTGGGAAGTCATCGAGCGGATGCCCTGCACGGTGAAGCTGCTGCGCGTCGACAAAGGCACGGCAGCCTTCCACGATTTCGACGAGTACGAACGACTCGTCGAGGTCGCACGCTCGATCGACCCGCGCACGTTGCTCGTGGTACTGCTCGGCGGTGACGCCGGCATGCGCTGCGGCGAGATCCTGGCGCTCGAATGGAACGACGTCGATCTCGTGAAGCGGCAACTGTGCGTCCGTCAGTCGGACTGGAACGGGCAAGTCGGAACGCCGAAGAGTGGACGGCTACGATATGTGCCGCTCACGCGACGGTTGACCGCGGCGCTCGTCGAGCATCGGCACCTGCGAAGCAAGCGGGTGCTCTGCCAGGCGGACGGCTCGCCGTTCACTCGGCAGATCGTGCAGAACCGGATGATCCTGGCGGCGCGGCGAGCGAACGTGAAGAAGGGCGTTCACATCCTTCGTCATCATGCCGACAACCGGATTATGCCGACTGCGTTCAGCTCTCCGCAGAGCGGCGGCGGAGATCGCGCGTTTGCACATCGCCTCATCGGCATAATCAGAGTCGTTCGAGAAACGCGAGCAGTTGATCCGGTGGAC
>WNGF01000780.1_pt1 | contig 46997 bp, 39 predicted proteins | sample 5400641 | NCBI WGS metagenome assembly WNGF01 (sample SAMN13153371, study PRJNA577476) | soil metagenome | isolation source: 80 cm soil or saprolite under grassland replicate 2 | place: USA:California | collected 2016-06-15 | reverse complement strand
GTTCGATGTGCGTCGCGAATTGAGCTTCCGTCACTGTGACTGGAATAGTGGTCACGGCACTCCTCACATTGTAGTTCGCCTCGCGCTGAGACGTGCCGCTACTCTACCACGGAGCGCCTGAAAAGTCTAACTGAGTTCACTGCTCGCGCGGCAAAAAACGCGGAGCGGTGGGTGGCGATTGAGCGCGAACGCGATCGTCAAAGTGGTCGGCGGCGACCGTACGCAGGTGCTGAAGACCGTCCGCGAAGTGCGCGAAGGCCCGGCCGAGTACAAGCCGCTGAGTGCCGAGCAGGCAGCCGCACGCGAGGCGCTTGGATTGAATAAGCGGGAGGTTGCCTGATGCTTCCACACGAAGAAGCGAGCACGATCCTGATCAGGATGCTGGACACGATCGCGGCTGGCATGGGCAAGCGGCTCAAAGAAGAGCATAAGACCGAGATACGCCGTGCCTGTGAGTTACTGGCGACTGACGGCACGCTGCAGCCGCTCGACGACCTACCGCGAATAACGCCCGGCGAGGCTGCCAGTAGCTTTGTGGCAGCTGCTGAAGCTGACCCAGGCTATCAAGAATGGAAGCGACGACGCTCTGAGGCTGAGCGACGCTAAAACAAACATCGCAAAGGAAAACGAATGCGAGCTGCACTCTACTGTCGCTGCTCTACTGACGAACAAGTGATTAATGGTTTTGGCATGCTTGACCAGCTCGACAAGTGCCGGCAGTATGCTAAGACACATGGATTAACCATCGTCGCGACCTACCAGGAAGATTATACTGGCACCAGTATTCATCGGCCAGAGCTAAACAAGCTACTTGACGCTATTGTTCCCCTCCAGATTGAAGTGGTGATTGTTCCTGCGGTTGACCGACTGGCGCGTGTTTCAGTAATAGGCGAATTAATCGAGCAGGAATTTGAGCGACGCGGCGCCAGAACACTCTACGCCAATGCCACCTTTGACGCTTCGCCTTCGGGTCGGTTTCAGAAGAACGTGCTGCGCGCAGTTGCAGAGTTTGATCGCGACAGCTTGCTGGCTCGCCTCAAAGGCGGCACAGAGGCTAAGGTCAAAAGTGGCTCAATTGTTGCCGCAAAACCACCATATGGATATTCAATTGTCACGGAGCGTATTGAGGGCAAACGACTTCAACGACTGATTACCAATGACGAAGAAGCCGAGATTGTTAACATGATATTTGGATGGTACATCAGCGATCTGAAACCTATCTATAAAATTGCTCAAGATCTGACTGCCATGGGTGTTCCAACCTACGCACAGAAAAATGGCGGCACCTATCGTAAGAATCATGGTTGGAGTCGTATCCAAGTCCGAACGATTTTGAATAATGAAACCTATGCCGGGATGTGGCATTACAACAAAACGAGAACGACGCGCAACGCAAATGGTGGCATCACATTTGTTCCTCGCCCGCGTGAAGAATGGCTGCCCATCGTGGTCCCGGCAATCGTAAGCAAGGATGTCTTCGACCTGGCCCAACAACAAGCTATAGACAACAAGGCGAATGCAAAACGTAATCGTCGACACGATTATCTCTTCGTAGGACGCCTGTTCTGTGATGGCTGTAAGCACCGCTATACCGGGGCCATGAAGCGCGGCAAGAAGCGCTACAACTGCAATTCAATCTCAGAATACTACCTGAATCGCTGTGATATGCCGACATTCAGCGAAGAAGAACTGGATACAGCAATCTGGCGATGGGTGTGCGAGCTTGTCCAAAAGCCAGAACAACGTCGCGCAATGCTGCTCGCTCGCCAGGTAGAAGCCGATAAACAGCATACCAATCTACACGATCGGGTTAATTCTGTCGAGCGCTTCATCATAGAGAAAGAAAACGAACTTGAACAGCTCTTTCGTGAGCGCGGCAAATGGCCTGACAAGCTGCTAGCGGCAGAGAAGGCTCGAATTGAGACGGATATCGCTGATGCACAGCGTGAGCGCGCTGAACTCACTGCAAAGCTTGCTGCAGTGGTTTACACGGACGAACAGATTCAAGCAGTTGATGACTTCTGTGCTCACCTTGCAACAGTGCTCGATAATGCGACACAAGAGAAGCGGCGCAAAGCGTACGCAATGCTCAATTTCTCAGCGCGGCTTACGACCGAGGATGGTTGGAAAATAGCCCATTGCACCTGTATACTCGGCAAGCGTTCCCTGGATATTGGGCCAATTACAAGCACTTCAGTGTGTCGAAGTACCAGAGCGCCGGCAGTTAAGAAGACAGAACAAGTATGCACCGCTATTTTTGTTCTTTGTTCGTTGTTCTTTGTGAAAGGAAAGGCTTATGTCATTGATCGAAGTCGAAAATCTTAGGAAGACATTCACGGTCGCCGTACGGCGCGACGGGCGTTTCGGAGCGGTGAAGTCGCTGCTCGCGCGCCAGTATCGCCATGTCAGCGCCGTCGACGGCGTGTCGTTCCACGTTGCGGCTGGCGAGATGGTCGGCTATATCGGCCCGAATGGTGCTGGCAAATCGACCACGATTAAGATGCTGACCGGCATTCTGGTGCCAAGCGGCGGCCGTATCGCCGTCGACGGGCGAGTGCCGCATCAGCAGCGTGTCGAACATGTGCGGCGGATTGGCGTGGTGTTCGGGCAGCGTACCCAACTGTGGTGGGACCTGCCGACGATCGAGTCGTTCGAGCTGCTGCGACATATCTACCGCATCCCAGCGGCGCGCTGGCGCGCGAATCTGGCTGAGTTCACCGCGCTGCTCGAGCTTGGGCCGTTCCTCGAGACGCCGGTGCGCCAGCTCTCGCTCGGCCAGCGCATGCGCGCTGACCTGGTCGCCGCGCTGCTGCACGAGCCGGCGATCCTGTTCCTCGACGAGCCGACAATCGGGTTAGATGTTGTCGCGAAGGAGCGTATTCGCCAGTTTTTGGCCAACATCAACCGCGAGCGCGGCGTGACGGTCATTCTCACCACTCATGATCTTGAAGATATCACGCGGTTGTGCCAGCGGGTGGTGCTGATCGACCACGGCCACGTGATCTACGATGGCGGGCTGGAGGATCTGCGCACGCGATTTGGGCGGCAGCGCACGTTGGTGGTCGATCTGGACGAGGCGGCGAACGGCTTGCAGGTGCCCAACGCCGAGTTGGTGCGCCGTGAAGGGCCGCGCGTCTGGCTGCGCTTCGACCGCGAGGCCACCACCGCCGCCGCGCTGATCGCCGCCGTGGCGGCGCGCTACCGCGTGCGCGACCTGACCGTCGAAGAGCCGGCGATCGAAGCCATTGTGCGCGGAATCTACGAGACCGGCAGCGCGGTAGTGTAGAATATACATTGCTGGTCTGTGATCATCCCGATCACTTTCTGCTCCTCACAAAGTGTAACTGGAAACTATGATAAGCAACAGTATTGCTTTCGTTACTGAAGGATCACCATGAAGATCGAGCAAAGCGGCTGGACGGCGGGGCGAGGTTGGGAACCAGCAACGCCTGGTGCTTTAGGAGAATCGGCCCAGCTCGTGCTGGTATTCGGCGCTACGGCGCTTCTACAGGACTCACGGCACATACAGGACATTCGGGAGGCGTATCCGCGCGCGCATGTACTGGGTTGTTCCACCGCTGGCGAGATATGCGGGGCGCGAGTCTTCGACGACTCACTGGTAGCTACGGCGGTACACTTCGAAGATACCCTACTGCAAGGGGCCAAGATCGATCTGAGCGAAGTGCCGGATAGCTATCGAGCAGGCGAGCGCCTGGCCTTAGCGCTCGATCATACCGGCCTGGTGCATGTCCTGGTGATCTCGGATGGGACACGGGTCAATGGAAGCGAGCTCGTCCGTGGGTTGGCTGGCCACCTTCCGCCGCATGTCGCGATCACCGGAGGGCTTGCCGGCAACGGCGCGCGATTCGATCAGACGCTGGTTTGTCTCAACGGCATGCCCGAGAATGGGCAGGTTGCCATCATCGGATTCTATGGAACCCGTCTGAAAGTGGGATACGGATCAGTGGGCGGGTGGGACCCATTTGGCCCCGAGCGCATAATAACACGCTCAAGCGGCAACGTCCTCTACGAGCTAGATGGACAATCCGCGCTGGCGCTCTACAAGAAATATCTTGGCACGCACGCCGCCGACCTGCCGGCGAGCGGATTGCTGTTCCCGCTCAGCCTGCGCGTCCGCGAGGATGATACCGGGATCGTGCGCACCATTCTGGGCATCAACGAGGAGGAGCAAAGCATCACCTTCGCCGGAGATGTCCCTGAGGGCGCGTATGTCCGCCTGATGAAAGCGAACTTCGACCGATTGATCGATGGCGCGAATCAGGCCGCCCAGGCCAGTTACGAGACTATTGGCTCAACGCCGCCCGAGCTCGCCATTCTGATCAGCTGCGTTGGCCGCAAGCTCGTGCTGAAGCAGCGGATCGAGGAAGAGGTCGAAAGCGTGCGCGAGATCCTGGGCGATGGTACGGTGTTGACCGGCTTTTACTCCTATGGCGAGATATCGCCGTTCACCCCTTCGGCCAGGTGCGAACTCCACAACCAGACCATGACCATCACCACATTCGCAGAGCGCCTATAGCCAGCGGATGAGTGGCGCATCGAGCTCGCTCGATTCAGTGGTAGAATGGTAATAAAGCGCACACGCCCAGAGCAACTACTATGCACAAGCTGCTTCTCCGCCAACTCAAGCGGCACATCGGTCTGCCCGATGCCATCCCCCCGAATTGGCAAGCATTTATCGACGCAATAAACGAGTCGTATCATCAGGCGGATGCTGACCGCGCGCTGCTGGAACACTCGCTGGAGCTGAGCTCACAGGAGCTCATGGAGCGGAATCGGCAGCTTCAACAGGATCTCGCGGAGCGCCAGCGCAAGGAAGCGGCCCTCCGCCAAGCCGAGGAAGAGCGGCTGAAACTCCAGGACGAAATTATACGGATGCAGGCCGCCGCGCTGGAAGAGCTCTCCACCCCACTAATTCCGATCAGCGACGACATCCTGGTGATGCCGCTGATCGGCACGATCGACGCGCAGCGTGCCCAGAAAATGACGGAGACACTGTTGCAGGGCCTCGTCATGCATCAGGTGCGCGTGGCAATTCTCGATATCACGGGTGTGCCGGTCGTAGACATCGAGGTCGCGCAGGGGTTACTCCGCGCGGCGCACGCGGCACAGTTGATCGGCGCGCGCGTCGTGCTCACTGGCATCCGGCCCGAAGTAGCCCAGACGCTGATCGGGATCGGGGCCGACCTGCGGGGCATTGTCACCTACAGCACGCTGCAAAATGGCATTAGTGCGGCGATAGCGCTGCGCTAGCCCGGCGGCTGACCGTCATTCTCACCACTTTGCGCGTCTCCTTTTCGCGTCGCTTCGCGTACCTTCGCGGATCGGAACACCTGAAGTCGAGTTCTTGGCCGCCGTTTTAGCGAATCTCGAATGGAACGCCGCGCGCTATATTGCTTTTGATCCCCTGGATGGTGATTACCCAGACTCCGCGCGGCGCGTCGGCCGGCGCAACCCAGGTGAGGTCGACACGGCCACTCTTGTTGCTGGTGACCCTCTCGGCGACAGCGGCATGAATCAGGCCATCTGGACCGGTAAGCCAGTAGCTGACCTTCTCTTTGCTCCTAAAGCCGAGCGCGGCAAAGGCGAATTTCGTTCCGGGCGGGCCGCTGGGTGGGGCGACCGCGGCCTGGGGCGTGGTTGTGTCAGCGGTGCGGCCCTGGACATCGAAGTTGGCTACTACCGGCGTCTTGCTAGTGCGGCCAAAGGCCGTCAGCGCCCAACGACCGCCAATCGCATCCTTGGGAACACGCAAGGATACTGTGATCTGACCTTGGTCTCCCTTGGCAACAGCAGTCTCGCCGCCAATCACCGCCTGGTCGGGAGTGGTGGCCCATGTCACCACGCGTTCGCCTTTTGCGAACCCGGCACCCGTGAACGTGATCCACTGGCCGGCTGCCACGCTTGGCTCATCCGGCGCCAGCGTGAGCCCCTCGGCCCGCACGGCCATGGGCAGCGCCAGAAGTGCCAGCAGCACTACGGTGATCAATCCACTCTTTCGTGCTAAATGTGTCATGGGTGTCGTCCTTCCTCATCTCACGCAAAGACGCCGGGTGCCCTCTGGCGACGCCAAGGATCTTTGCGCCGCCGGGTATCCTCTGGGTGTGGGTACCCGGCGTCTTTGCGTGATCTTGCTACCCCACAAATAGTGAGCAGTGCACCATTAGCTTGACTCACCCGCCACCGTTTCCACCGCCTCGCCGGTGTCTTGCACCTGCACCTCCGGCTGATCGCGGCCATTGGTCGGCTCCACCGGCGGCTCAGTCGTGCGCGGCGAGAGCGCGGCGGCGAGCACTTCCTCCATGCGATCCGCAAATACAAAGGTGAGTTCGCGGCGAACTTCCTCGGGAATGTCGTCGATATCCGGCTCATTGCGATGCGGCAAAATGATCGTGCGCAGGCCGGCGCGATGGGCCGCCAGCACCTTCTCTTTCACGCCGCCGATCGGCAGCACCTTGCCGCGCAGTGTGATCTCGCCGGTCATGGCTATATTGTCGCGCACCGGGCGGCCGGTCAGCAACGAGGCAAGTGCGGTGGTCATCGCAATCCCAGCCGAAGGCCCGTCTTTCGGAATCGCGCCGGCGGGGACATGCATATGGATATCGCTATGATCGAAAAACTGCGGGTCGACGCCCAGCCGGGCCGCTTCGGCGCGCACATACGAGAGCGCCGCCCGGGCCGATTCCTTCATCACGTCGCCAAGCTGGCCAGTGAGGGTGAACCCCTTGCCGCCGGGCATGCGGGTGGCCTCGATGAAAATAATATCGCCGCCGACCGGCGTCCAGACCAAGCCGGTGACGATGCCAGGGCGGTCGATTCGTTCCGGAACTTCGGCGAAATAGCGCTGCTTGCCCAGGTATTCGCGGGCCTTGTCGGCATCCACCACAATTGGTAAGTTCAACGTTTGAACGTCGGTCGCTCTGGCGATCTCGACGGCTACCTTGCGGCAGATATTCGCGATCTCGCGCTCGAGGTTGCGCACGCCGGCCTCGCGGGTATAGTCCTCGATAGCCACCCGTAGCGCGTCGTCGGTCACCTCAAGGTCGGCGGCGCTGAGCGCATGCTCGTAGATCTGCTCGGGCAGCAGGTAGCGCCTGGCGATTTCCAGCTTTTCGCGCAATGTGTAACCCGGCAGCTGAATGACCTCCATGCGGTCGAGCAGCGGCGGCGGGATGGTTTGCAGGGTGTTGGCGGTGGCAATAAACATCACCGGCGCGAGATCCCAGGCGACATCGAGGTAATGATCGCGAAAGCTGTTGTTCTGCTCGGGGTCGAGCACCTCTAACAGCGCCGAGGATGGGTCGCCACGGAAGTCGCTGCCAAGCTTGTCGATCTCATCGAGCATAAACACCGGGTTATTGACGCCGACGCGCCGGATCGTTTGGATGATCGATCCCGGCATCGCGCCGATATACGTGCGCCGGTGCCCGCGAATCTCGGCCTCATCGCGCACGCCGCCGAGCGATAGCCGAATGAACTGCCGGCCCATCGCGCGGGCGATCGAGCGTCCCAACGAGGTCTTGCCGACGCCGGGCGGCCCGACAAAGCAGAGAATCGCGCCTTTCGGATTGGTCGCGCCCTCGCCCAGCCGCTCCTGGCGCAGCGCACGTACTGCAAGATATTCAAGGATGCGTTGCTTAATCTTTTCCAGGTCGTAGTGATCTTCGTCGAGCACTTGCTGGGCGTGGTTGATGTCGAGCTGGTCGTCGCTGCGCTTTTGCCATGGCAGGCTGAGCAGCATCTCGAGATAGGTACGAATCACGCCATACTCAGCGGCGGCCGACGGCATCTGGGCGATCCGATCGACCTCACGCTCGGCCTGCGCCAACGCCTCGGGGCTCATTCCGGCCTCGGCAATCGCCTTGCGCAGCCGTTCGACCTCGGCGGCATTCTCGTCGCCCTCGCCCAGCTCCTCGTGGATAGCGCGCAACTGCTCGCGCAAGAGATACTCGCGTTGGCTCTTGTCGATCCCGCTCTGCACCTGCGACTGGATGCGTTGGCCCAATTGCAACACCGACAGCTCGCGCGTCAGAATTTCCGACAGCCGCTCGAGCTTGGCGCGCACGCTGGTGAGCGCCAGCACCTCTTGGCGCTCGGCTACGCTGCTGCGGAAGAGCAAGGAGACCGCCAGCAGGTAGGCCAGCCGGCGCGGGTCATCCTCGTTGATAATCTGCGTTTGCAGCTCCTCGCTGGGGTTGGGCAGCAGTTGCAATATTTGCTGGGCTAGATTGATCAGGTTGCTCATCAGCGCCTGGGTCTCGAGATCGTCAGTGATCTCGTCGGCAATCACCCGCACCCGGGCGCGGATATAGGGCTCGGTCGCGATAATCTCGACGATCTCGATCCGCTCGATGCCCTGCACCGCCACGCGCAAGGTATTATCGGGCAACCGCAACAGACGGTGAACCACCGCCGCCGTGCCGATCTGGTAGTAATCTTCGGCAGTAATGTGCTCGGGGCGCTCCTGTTCGCTTTTGAGCGTCACGAGCCCAATCATGCGCTCGCCGAGCACTGCCTCGTCGATCAGCTGGATCGACTGCTCTTGGCCGACGCCCAGCGGGATAACCGTCAGGGGATAGATCACGACATTGAATAACGGCAGAATCGCCAGTTCCTCGGGGACTGCCGGCGCCTGCCCTTTCAGCTCATTCTGCTGTGTTAGCTCGATCGCTGGATGCTCCTCATTCTCACTCACGATCTTCTCCATTGCAAATTGGAAATTGCAAATTGCAGATTGCAGATGACGATGCACAATTTACAATCTACAATTTGAAATTGGGTTTGGGCAGCTCGACGAACAAAAAGCCGTCGTCGTAGCGGGCGATCACATTTTCGTGGTCGAAGGGGCGGGCTAGAAAGACCTCGACGGTGAAGGCGCCGCGGTTGATGCCCATCTGGTGGTAGCCAAGCGGGCGCTCGTCGTGGCGCTCGGGGCGCTGCCCTTCGATCCGCAGGCTGTCGTTGTCGAGCGTAATTGCAATCTCGGCCTCGCGCATCCCTGCTAGCTCGACCTGCACGATGTATGCCGAGGCTGTCTCGTAGACATCGGTTGGCGGGCGCCAAATCTCGCGGTGCGGCGCGATCACCAGCACTGAGTTTGGCTGGCTCCACTGGTTTTGAAAGGCACGCTCAAGCTGCTGCTGCAACCCGCGTTGGTCGCGCCGATACAGCGGCCGACGCAAGTAGATCACGCGCTGCATAGCGATTCTCCTCTGTAATGATAACCCGTTGACTCTAGCTGGGAATTATAGCATTGGGGAAGGGGTCGGGCAAACGCGCTTGGGCGTGCTGCCCCCGAACAGAAGATATTCGGCCGCCAACGACACAAGACGACCGCATCGTCTTGCACGATCGAAATGAAGTCCTGCACCCTTTCCTGCCATTGTCACAGGCTTCTACGGGTATGCCCGCTGGCGATCGCCTCTGCAATAGGCACGGCAGGCGATCGGGTGATCGCGTCTTAAAGGAGATGCTCCAGGTGCGCCTGGCTGCTCCTGGGAGGCGTACCCCTAACCCCAGACGCCAGCAGCAACGCTCAGCGTTCGAATCCTCATTCGAAACTGGTAGGACTTACGCAGTTGCGCGCTTGTGTGCCAAGGTCGCTTGCTCAAACGGCGGTGTAACTCCCGCCGTTTCCGCTGTGGGTGCTGCTGGGGTATTATGCGATTGTGGTGGAGTGTGGGTAAGGAATGTGTCAAAGACGACCGGGGTAAGAGAGTAGGGAGCTACGCGAGATTGCGACCCTTGAAAAGCGTAGAAGGAGGGCAGCCACCCGATGTCTGTCTTGTGACTAGGCGACGGTTCGAATGAGCAGCCAGCTGATGCCAAGGACGACACCGAGGGCAACCAACTGCTCAGTAGGCCGCCATTGGGCGAATTTACCACTCGCGACTGCCACGCCAACGATGGTTACGCCAAACCAGATGATGGTCTGCACTTCTGGTGCGGTAACGTGAGTTACAAGGTATTTTAAAACGAGCCAGTATAGGATGATCCCGCTGCCAAAGCCAAGGGCGGACTTGATGACTTCTGACCAGATCACGTTCTGGCCCTCCCAGATCTTTGCGGCGTGCAGAAACCCGCGCGAGTCCGCAAATCCTGAAAGAAGGGTCAGTCCGATGATGAGAGCGAACAGCTTCATTTGGGCGAACATCAGGTTTTGCCCTTCCTAGCTAACACCATACAGATGCCGTCATATCCTTGCTCATCTTTATGTTCTGCTTTGATTGTGTGAATATGGACGATCGAAAAGTGCTGTTGTGTCAGCTTTATTTCCATTATTTCCGGTGTAATTGGCACGGCTGGAAAGAAGTGCTCGCCTACACGATAGTATGTGGCTCCCACAATGGCGCACATGAGCAGGTATCCCTGGGGCCGCACTAATGGCACAACATTATCGACTAGCAGATCCCACTCTGTCATTTCGGTGGTGATCGACTCGAGTACGAAGTTGACGCTCACAATATCATACGGTGATCGACACCCAGCTCCGAGAGGATCGGTTTTCTTCGCGTCACAATAAATAAGCCGTTGCACTTTGTTGCGAATGAGTTGTATTCGTTGCTCTATGGCGCGCCGATTGCTGCATTCTCCCTCATGCTTAAGTACATACCGTACAAATTCATCCCAAGGAAACTTTTCTGGCCTATCCCCAAGCCATGTCCGTACTTCGTTAAGGTTTTCATCAAGATAATCGCTGAAGTCGATTGACGCAGGGTACTTAGCGGCACTGACGAGCTGATATATCGTTGGGCCACCGCCAAACTCCAAAATACTGGCCGTATCTATTTCCGTAAATATATGAGCGTATGCTTCACTTAGAAAATGCAGCAGCGCACGGTTTTCATCACCGAGGTGGCTGTAGTATTCTCTTAAATAGACTTTTGGGTGAAATGGTTCGAAAGAGTCGGTCAGCAGTGGTCCATACGCTTGGCTTGTGTTGAGCATGGCTTGCGGCATATACGTTCGGACTTTCGCCCCCTCTATTTCAGTTCCATCCTTCACTTTGGTACACTGCGATAACCAACGCACATACTGGCTTCCCGTGGCATACAATCCCGGCTACTTCGCACTGAATAGGGTCGTACGTGCGCCCGCGACTTGCCATCATGGAAACGAGCGTCGCTTCAATCGCCTCCTGCACGCCAATTTTGCTCGTCCCGTGTAATTCGACAAAGAGCCCACGCCGGTTCTCTGGCTCCTGCGTCCAGCCCACACCCGCCCAGGCCTCATCACCGGCTATCTGGGCATCACAACGCGCCATGACCACATAGAGGCGATGCCCATATTCATCAGTTGGAGTAACAAATGTGGCGCGTTCGATGGTGCTTCCCGGGGGAATGATTGAGGACAACGGTATCAGGTTGTAATTCTCCACACCCGCCCGCCGCAATGCGGCATCGAATGCAGCAACTGTGGTGGGGCCTTCACCCGTGCCAGCTGTGATCACGATTTTCATCGCGTTGTGTCCTCTTCCATGCCCGCTTTCGGCGCACGCGCCAGGAATTGACGCATCTTGGCCAACAACCGCGGGAAATCAACCGGTTTACTTTCATATTCATCGCACCCGACGCCGAAGCATTTGGCGCGATCCTCGGTCATAGCATAAGCCGTCAATGCAATAATGGGGATTGCCCGAGTTTCTGGCGCACCTTTCAGCCGATACGTCGCCTGCCACCCATTCATGACTGGCAGCCCCATATCCATTAAAATGAGGTCGATATGCTCAGAGTGTGCGAGCGCCACCGCTTGGACCCCGTTGGCGGCAGTGGTAACCTGATAGCCCTCCCACTTGAGGTGCCGAGCCATCATATCGCGGTTCATTGCATCGTCTTCAACGACTAGGATGTTAGGCATTGGTCTCCTCCAATATCCCAAGATGCTGATGTTGCGTATAAGCGAGCGTCAGGTCGTATACGTGGCGGAGCAGGTCTTCACTCCTGTACGTCCCTTTCTGAAGAATCTGGGCCACCGACCCGTTCAAGCGCTGCTGCTCGACAGCGGTGAGGTCTTTTGCCGTGAGCACAATGATCGGGATCGACTGCCCAGTGGGAGTCGCATGGAGCGCGTCAATGACCTGAATACCATCCAGCTCCGGCAGCATCAGATCGAGCAAGATCAAGGCTGGACGGCTGCGAGTAATCTGTGCCAATGCTGCCTGCCCATCCGCAGCCTCGACCACACCCCAGCCTGCGTGTTCTAGCGTTCGGCGGAGCAATTCGCGCAGCGCAGCATCATCTTCAACGATGAGCACATCGCCGCCATCGGCACTGTCAGGAGCGATTCGGTCACCCCGGTGGCGGGCTACGAGTGCCGTAAGACGTTCGGTATCGATTGGCTTGGTCAGGTAATCCACGGCACCCAGCGCAAAGCCCCGTTGCCATTCATCGACAATCGTTAGCATAATCACAGGTATGTCGGCTAAGTCAGGAGTCGATTTAAGTGTTGTCAGGACGGTCCAGCCATCTATACCGGGCATCAGCACATCGAGGGTGATCAGATCGGGTAACAAGGCTCTGGCGAGGCGTAGTCCCTCCTGGCCGTCGGCCGCTGTCTCAACATGTACATCCAAACTGGCCAAACGGCGCGGCAGGAGCTCGCGCACCACCGGGTCATCATCGATCACCAGCACCGTACTCCGTTGCGCCGCGTGCGGAGTCGTGTCCAAGGGCGGGAACGGAACGTCCAGCAGTTGTTCCCTAGACTGCGCTAGAGCCTCCGGGGTGGAGTTGTTTACAGATGCCGGGATCTGCACGGTGAAGACGGAGCCACGACCCACTTCGCTCTCGACGGTGATTGTGCCGCCCATCAACTGACAAAAGCGGCGGCACAATGCCAATCCCAAACCGGTTCCACCGTATTTCCGGTTGGTAGCACTGGTGGCCTGTGTGAACTCCTGGAAAAGCGTCAAGAGTTGTTCGGCGGACATCCCGATACCCGTGTCAGAGATGCGGAAACAGATCTGTGACGCATCGCGCGTGCCAAGGCGCGAGACGTGAACCGTGATGACGCCCTGTTCGGTGAATTTGGCGGCGTTGCTCAGCAAGTTCAGGAGTATTTGCCGGACCTTGGTCAGGTCGGCGTACATTGTGTCGAGATCAGCGGCGCAATGGACCTTTAGCAAATTGCCGTTTTTCTCGACCAAGGGCTGAGCGGTCGTGACGACATCGTGGACAAGCGCGGCAATATCGAATTGCTCTAGGGCAAGCTGCATCTTGCCGGCTTCGATTTTGGAGAGATCGAGGATATCATTGATGAGGGCAAGCAGATGATTCCCGGCGGTTCGAATCTTCTCCAAGTCATCGAGGAAGTCCGTATAGCCCAGAAACTGGGCTTCTTTTTGCAGCAACTCGCTGTAGCCAATGATGGCAGTCAACGGCGTGCGCAGTTCGTGGCTCATATTGGCTAAGAACGCACTCTTCGCCCGGCTCGCGGCCTCGGCAGCCTCTTTGGCCTGATATAAAGCCGCCTCGGCCTGCTGACGCTCCGCCTGCGCACGCTCCAATGCGTCGAGCATCATATTCATCTCACCCGCGAGGTGCGATAGCTCATCCTTCCCGCGCATCGATACCCGCACCGAAAGGTCACTGCTGGTGCCAATGTGGCTCACATCTGCACTAAGTTGTGCCAACCGCGACAAGATGAGCTTTTCTAACAAGAGTATCGTCACCACGCCGAACACGAGCCCCACCACCAGCAGGGATGCGACTTGATATTGTGTGCTGACTTGCCCCTGTTCGTAGATTGGTCGAGCTAGTGCTACGCGCAGCATGAGTGCGGGGTTCCCATAGATGTCGCGCACGAGCGTATAACCAGCAATCATGTCGTGGCTCAGGGGCTGGATGACAGCCTGTGTTCCCTGAAGCAGCGCCGATCGTACCTCTGCAAAATCAGTGGGAATCTGCGATGTGTCGAGCCGCTGCATGGCGAGATCGACATGTGTGCGTTCCGCTAGGCGCTGAATGAGTGTTGTGTCCAAGTAGTGACCCATGATCAGGGTTCCGCGGCTCGGTCCCTCGCCATTGCTGGTGAGAATCGGCCGTGCAGCAACCAGGAGTGGGCCTTCGGGGAGAAGTATAACTCCGGTAACCGCGGTTTTTGGATCGGGATGTTGCAGCAGGAGATCGCTGGGCACAAGATGCGCCCGAAAGTTCTCGGGAAGCGCTATGCTATTTCCCGTCTCGGGATCAAAACTTTTACTAATGACAATCCGGCCAGATGAGTGAACATACGCGAGCACGCTGAGGCCAAGTCTGGCAGTAGTTGCCTCGCTAACATTCTCATCGACATACGCCTGATTGCCATCCTCGATGAAGGCATAGGTGGCATCCCAGGTAGCCCAATCGCCGGCTGTGATATTCAATTTGGCGACTTCGTCAGCGTACGCATCCAAGACGCGCTGCACGTTCTTACGGGTGTTCTGGTCCTCGACACGTGCGAAGCCACCCATCACGATGGTAGTTGAGGTAATGTAGAGCACGATCAGCAAGCCAATCAGCGTCAGACTAACGATCGACAATGTTTTCGTACGGAGTGTCATTGACCTATCCCCTTGGTACATCTTGGTACATGCTCTATCGAGTATGCGTATAGGATGTAGTATAGGGAGCGCGCATTACCAGCGCATAACCACGAACTCCGCATCTTACCGGCCATATGGAGGAGTAGATGATTCTGGGGGAACTGAATGAGAGCGTTATATCCTCGTGGTGCTGCTGCCGATGGGCAGAAAGTCCGGTCCTATTCTGGGAGTTGGGAAACAAGCACGACATCGCCGCGCAGAAGTATCCAGCAACCAATCCAGAAAAGGTAATGTTATGTTGTAATCCGGTGGGTTGCGGCGAGGACCAACGGCGCGGCCGGGCTATGCAAATACCTTTGCCTGGTGGATTTCTAACAATACATCTATCGCTTGGTTAGCACGACCACAACTGGACACCGGAGCAAAAAGCGCGCCGAGTGGCAAGAGCCGGATCATCGATGTAGTTGGAGATCTGGCTCTTCTTTATGATGGCAACAAAGAGGGTGTTGAGCGCACCTGTCCGTGGAAGCTATGGTGCTACGTGCCCGCGAAATCGTCTATAAAGAGCGATGAGATTCAAAGCATGGTTGTTAATCGCTGATGAAGTCCTACGCCTTACCTCGTGAGAGATTTCTAGAGCCTGTAATGCTTCAGAAGGTTAGTGCACATATCTCGGCAGTGCAAAGCGTCGCGATATGTGCGCTTACCTGGTGTAACATTACAGGCTCAATTGTTACAGGAGAAATCAGACTCGGTAATCGCGAGTTATGTCGTCGACTAGGTGCCCAGCTCGTTGGTATGAACTGGTAGCAGCCCGCGGGCGATATGGATGAACTCATCGATCACAAATGGCTTGGAGATGAACCGCGACACGCCGACCTTTTTGGCCTCGCGGCGCACAGGCGCGTCGTCGTAGGCCGTAAAGAGAATCGTCGGTAGATTAGCCGCCTGAGCCTTCAGCGCGGCGATCATCGCGAGCCCGTTCATGCCGCGCAGATTGTAGTCGCTGAGCACCAGATCGTAGGGCTGTTGATGCCAAAGCTCAAGCCCTTCTTCAGCCGAGTAGGCCTGATCGATCTGGCATGGCACGCCGATATCCTGCATAGCGAGCGCAATAATGCGCGCAATACTGCCATCGTCTTCGACCAATAGAATGCGGAGGGGTTTGTTCGTCATAGTGCTCACGATGCCTCGCTCTTCCGCCCATTTTAAGGGTGGATTATCATGATACCATGCGGGTGGTTAAACGCAAGTAACGAATTGCTCATATCAGCAGTTTTCTTATGCCGCGAATGATGTATGCAGCGCATTGTATTCAGGCGCATGTCTAAACGTGGAACAGCTGAGATATGAGACTTCAGTAATGATCGAGCGGCGCCGACCGACCGAACGTCGGCGAGCCCACGTTGCTACGCTGCGATCGCCGAGGGAGGCAGGGGCGGGTGCGGCGAGGCGCGTCATTCATTTGGTTTGGGCGCATTGGTGTGAGCGATGTACTATGTTGTTAAACGGGAGTATCGGGTGTTTTTGCATATGATCTGGTGCAGATTGCATTACGTATGCAGTTCGTAGAAGAACATTGGACTACCACGGATAAAAAATCTTTCGTATGAACGTTTTTTCGTTCGTAGAACGAAAAAACGTTCATACGACGAAGAAAAATCGTGTTTTGCGAGTGACTACATTAGCCCTGTTAATTGAAAAGTATGAACGCCAGCTCGGCGATCTGGCCAGGCATATGGAGGTAATATGAAGCTCGAATGGGACGCGCGCGACTGGGCTGCCGGCGCGCTGGCGATCACGACGCTAGACGCGCATGCGGCGGGCGAGCCGCTGCGGATCATCACCGGCGGCCTGCCCGAGCTGCCGGGCGCGACGATGTTGGAGCGCCGGCGCTATATGCGCGAGCATCTCGATCATGTGCGGCGAGCGCTGATGTGGGAGCCGCGCGGCCATTATGATATGTACGGCTGCGTGCTCACCCCGCCGGTTACGCCCACGGCCGACCTGGGCGTGCTGTTCCTGCACAACGAAGGCTACAGCACGATGTGTGGCCACGGCGTGATCGCGCTGGTGACCGCGCTGTTGGAAACCGGTGCGCTGCCGGCGCGCGGCCCGCAGACGCCGGTGAACCTCGACACACCTGCCGGGCTCGTGCGCGCTGTGGCGCATCTGGACGCCCATGGCCACGTCGAGCGCGTGTCGTTTCTGAACGTGGCATCGTTTCTCTACGCCCGCGACGTGGTGCTGGAAGTGCCAGGCTATGGCCGGGTGATGGCGGATATTGCATTCGGCGGCGCATTCTATGCAATCCTGCCGGCCGAGCGCGTGGGTCTGCGGGTTGTGCCCGAGCAGACTAAGGAGTTGGTCGCGGCGGGCGAGGCGATCAAGCAGGCAGTCAATGCCGCGCTGCCAATCAAGCATCCTCTCGAGGAGGATCTGGGCTTTCTGTATGGCACAATTCTAACAGGCGCGCCCGAGGATCCGGCTCACCACAGCCGGAATATCTGCGTGTTCGCTAATGCCGAGGTCGATCGCTCGCCGACTGGCACCGGCATCTCGGCGCGGCTGGCGCTGCACCACGCCAGAGGCGAGCTGGCCGCGGATGCGCCGATAGTGATCGAAAGCATTCTGGGGCGTAGCAGCGTGTTTGGCGGGCGCGTGGCCGCGACGGCGCAGGTCGGCGGCTACGCCGCAGTGGTGCCGGAGGTCAGCGGCACGGCTGGGCTGACCGGCCGCCACGAGTTCGTGCTCGATCCACGCGACGCGCTTGGTCGGGGTTTTCTGATCTAGCTACCACATCTTAGAGTTGCGCTTCGGCGAGTTCTGCGCGGATGAAGAGTACTATTATGCGAATATTTCGCATTCTCGCATTGGTCTTTTTCCTGGCATACCTGGCCGTGTACCCCGGCTCAACGCTGATGGTCGCGCTCGATCGTGTGCCGGCCTGGGGCGAATGGCTTAGCAGCGCGCTGCTGATGGTGCAGGGCGCGGCAGTGTTGTGCTGGTTGGTGGGCGCGTATGGCCGGCGTGGGGCAGTGGCGGCGCTGCTGGTGACTGCGCTGGCATGGGGCGTCGAGCATATCGGTGTGACCTTCGGATTTCCATTTGGGTGCTACAGCTACACCGCTCAGCTCCAACCGCTGCTGTTTGGCGCTGTGCCGCTGGCGATCGCCTGCGCGTGGCTGATGGTGGCGATCGGCGCATGGCAGCTCGCGACGACGGACGACCGACCCTTCGCCGCCACGGTTCCCGAGCTCGACGAGGGGCAGGGCAGGCGACGGACAGCCGACGATCGTAGGTTCTCGGCAATGGTCGGTGGTCGGTGGTCGGTGGTCGTGGCGGCGACGCTGGTATTACTGCTCGACCTGCAGATCGAGACGGTCGCAACCAAGATTAATGCGTATTGGATCTGGCGCGATCACGGGCCGTATTATGGCGTCCCAACGGCGAACTTCGTCGCCTGGTGGCTGGTTGGCCTGGCAATGGCGCTGGTCGTCGCTAAACTTGTCCCTGTCAACGAGGATCAGCATAGTAGTCGTGCGAGAGACTTACCGGTCTATGAGCGCGAAATACATCTGCGCCGCCGCTACGCACTACGCACTACGCACTACATACTACGCCGGCTTCCTGCCGCGCTGTATGTGTTGAGCACGCTGATGTTTGCGATCGTGAATCTGGCGCACGGTTATGCGCTGGCGGGGTGCATCGGCGTTGCGGTGCTGGTTGTGGTGGTGTTACGGCTGCTGCCGCACGTCGGCGGCTTCACAGTGGCGCAGGCGCGCGATGCACGCAAGGCGGAATAATGATTTATCGCCTGGGCAGCAGCGCCCGCGCCATGTCGAACACGCGGTTGACGCCGGCGCGCCCGCGCAGCAGCATGCGATAGCCGCCTAAATCACCGCTAGTGAACTCGTCGCGCAGGGCATTGCATGCGGCGGTAAGCCGCACACCAATCTCACTGGCCAGCGCGCGGGTGCCGGCGCCGGCAGTGGCCTGGTGCGGCGGGCGGCTGCGAATGAAGACCTCGGGGCGCTGCTCGCCGCGAAATTCGTAGCGCAGCGCCACCGGCCAGAGTGTGGCGCCGCCGGCCCGCCGCGCGATATGTGCCGCGCCTGAGAAGATCTTTAGCGGGCGGCGGTCGTTCGGCGCGATCTCGCCCTGTGGAAACATGTACAGGCAGCGGTTGCGCCGCTCGGCCAGCAGGCGGCCAATATAGCGAACCGAGCGCATCGCCGAGCGCGCATCCTGGCGGTGTATTGAAAACGCGCCGCTCCAACTGAAGAAACGATAGCGCTTGAGTTGCTGCTCTTCCATCATCGCGTAGCCCTGGAAGCGGCTGCGCAAAACCAGCCGGTTCAGCACACATGCCATATAGCCATCCCACCACGACGCATGGTTCATATAGACAATCAGCGGGCCATCGGATGTTTGCGGAATCGCGCCTTCCAGCTTGATCCACACCCGGTCGAAGTGCGACCATAGCGCCGGGCGCACGAGCCCCCAGTACACCAGCGCATCGCCAAGCACGTGGTGGCGCGCCGGGATCGGCGGCAAGTCGGCGGGTTCGGGCAATCGCATAACGATTGGTGCCTTTGCGCTTAGTGTAGTGCGTATCGACTCTTCATACTACGCACTACACCAGATGAAACAGTAATACGAGTGGGATTATAGTAATGGGCTCACCAGCCGCGCGCTGCCCTCGAACAGTCGAGCGGCCAACGAGCGCTGATTCCAACGCTCGGGCATCAGCAGTTCGGCGTTGGCACAGTATTCGTCTTCGAGTGCGCGCATACGCCGGGCGATCTCGGCATCGTAGACGATCAGGCTGATCTCGGAATTGAGTTGAAACGAGCGGATGTCCATGTTGCTCGACCCGATCACTGCTAGCCGATCGTCGATGCTCATGTGCTTGGCGTGCAGAAACTTAGGACGGTAGCGGTGGATGTACACGCCATTTTCCAGGAGTTGGGCATAGTACGACGCCTGCGCAAGCCCAACCAGCAGTTGGTCGGCTTTTTGCGAAACGATCAGATGAACCTCGACGCCGCGCGCCGCGGCGGTTTGCAGGGCATACAGAAACGGCTCGCTGGGAATGAAGTACGGCGTCGTGATCACTACGCGCTCGCGGGCCTGGTACAGCAGATCGATGAATAAATGCTGATTATTTTCGAGCCGGTAGCCGGGGCCGCTGGGTAGCACTTGCGCCGCGCTATCGCCGGTGATGAGATTGTCGGTTGGGTAATACTGCGGCCCTTCCAGCCGCTGCCCCGTTTCGAAGAACCAGTCGGCCAGGAACACCGCCTGCAGTTCGAGCACTACCGGCCCGGTGACGCGCGCCACCAGCTCGCGATAGATGATCCCAGGGCTGTACTTCGCGCCAACCAGGTTCTGCGAGCCGGTGTAGCCGATCCGGCCATCGATCACGGCAATCTTGCGGTGGTTGCGCAGGTCGATGCGCGAGCCGTCGAGGCTGAACGGTTCCCACATCGCCTCGGCCTCGATTCCGACGGCACGGAGCTTGGGCAGCAGTTTTCGTAGATAAGCGAGCGACCCCATTGCGTCGGCCAGTACGCGGCACTTCACGCCGCGCTGCTGCGCGCGGATCAACGCATTAGCGACGCGCGCTCCCACGGCGTCGTTCGCAAAAATATAGTACAGCACATGCACGTGATGTTGGGCTTGCTCGATATCGGCGAGCAGCCGCGCGAGCGAGTTGTTGTAGGTATCCAGCAGTTCGATCGTATTGCCGCCGAGCACCGGCATATCGCCTAGTCGATCGGCCAGCCGCGCCACCGGCTGGGCCTGCGGTGCGATGGTGATGCTGAGCGGTGGTTCGTTCAGCGGCACGGTGCGGCGCACGCTGGCGATCCAGCGCTCGAACTCGGCCTGGCGCTTGATCCGCTTGGCCGAAAGACCCTTGCCGCTAAAGATTAAGAACAGCACCAGCCCGCCCAAGGGAAAGATAAAAATCAGCAGCAGCCAGGCCTGCGCCACGCTCGAGGAGCGCTTCTGTGGAACAATGACCAGGCTCACGAGCCGGATGGCCCAGTTGATGACAAAATAGATCCAGGTCCAATAGGCTGTGTCCATACGTTTCTCACACTACTTCGCTACCACCCTCAGCACTTGCGCATGGATTCGCCGCGCCTCTTTCAAATGGCCTGGCGTGCGCTGGCCGGCGCCGCCTGGAGCCAGGGTGGGTTGAGCGCGATAATCTGCGCATAGACCGGGCAATCCGGCGCGTGCGCACCAGGGAGATACCCGGTGCTCATAAGGAATTCGCCGACGATCTCGCCGCCGGTGAACACGAACGTGTGCTTGAACAGTTTGCGCCAGTCGTCTTTGCCGAGCGGGTGGTGGGCATCCAGCCAGGCGGCGAACGAGCCATAGTGCTCGCGGATGGCGATCAAGCGGCGCGCGTTCTCGATCACCGCCTGCACCTTGAGCCGGTTGCGAATGATGCCGGCGTCGCCGAGCAGCCGCGCCTGCTCGGCCGGACCATAGGCGGCCACGCGGTCGAGATCGAAGCCCTCGAACGCCTGGTGAAACGCGTCCTTCTTCTTCAGAATCGTCAGCCACGATAGGCCGGCTTGATTGATCTCCAGCGCCAGCCGCTCGAACAGGCGCTGGTCCTCGCGCAGCGGGAAGCCGTACTCGGTGTCGTGGTAGGGGCCATGGATTGGGTGCGTTGGCGCGATGACGCAGTAGCTCATGGTCATGGGCAGATCCTAGTGCTAATTGACAGGAGCTACACGATGAATATCCATGAAGCACTCTGTCATGTTGAGCGAAGCGAAACATCTCGATGTGGAACGCATTGTGATGCGGCGAGATGCTTCCCTTCGGTCAGCATGACATGGCGTTTCGCCGAGAGCATGGCCCGATAATAGCACCAACGCGTAACTCCTATAATTGACAATCGTACTGATTGGCAGAGTCAGCCTATCAAGCCAGCTTATCGGTGTGGTTGGTTTGAAAGCTGGCAATCACTTTCCTTTCGCTTTGTCAAGATCAGCTAATGCCCGTTTTCGATCAGCATCAAGCCACGCGCGCATTGCTTCGGCATCGGGGCCAACGAGATCAATGTACTTTGGGTGGTGGGTTTCATCGAAGTACACATGGACATGATCACCATAGTCAATTATCTCGTTCACTTCGCTTATGTCAATGGTCGTGTTTCCGATTTTGATCAGATCTTCTATCATTGGCCTAAGTCTCTTTGCTCATTTCTTCACTACGTGATATTTATCTGCTCTGGCTGCTGTGGCTGCCAAAGCGGAAGCTAGTGCCGGCTTTGCCAATGCTCAGAACGCTCCCAAAGCTACCGATGCTGAGAATACTGCCGGTGCTGCCGATGCTCAAAATACTGCCGGCGCTGCCGATACTAAGGATCGAACCGGCGCTAGTAATGCTCAGGATCGAACTAATGCTGGCGATGCTCCAGATACTCCAGATGCTCCATAGACTCGCTCGGCTGGCATGCTGGACGTCCGCGCGCGTGCGGTTCAACAGCTGCCGCACAAAATGGCGATTGCGTTTGATCATGTGATCACCTCGTCAAGATACAGCAAATAATCCAGCCAGCCGGTCGAATATTGTACGCATAGTAGCTGCGCATGCTTTCGCCGAACATTACTCACACCTCGCTACTGGCGCGCCCCATTCTCGGTTTGGAGCAGGGCCTCAAGCACATCCTCGAGTTGTGGCACCGTGCCTGCCTGTTTGAAATGTGCCAACCGGCGATAGACGATCGCCGCCGCCGCGTGGAAATCGCCAGGCAACCCTGCATCACGAAACGTCGTAGCAATTTCCTCCATCTCGCCGGCAAATCGCCATGCTTTGGCCGTAACACGGCGCACCCGTTGGGATACCTGCTCCGCGAAGCCTTGGCCGTCGTGTTCCCACTGCTGCTCTAACGCTTCGCGGACGCCCAGGTTCTCGGCGGTGGCGAGGATCGCGCACAGGAGCGCTGTTGTTCCTTTGGTATAGGCTGCAAAACACATCTTGAGCGCCGATGCCGTACCGATCGTCGCGCCGAGCACACGTGTGGCGAGCGGGCCAGCCGAAAAACACGCGGCGATCTCGTCGGCACGCGGCCCAGAAAGGTACAGCCAAGTGCTGTCGGGCTTCCAGGCAGGCCCGCCAATGATACCACCATCTACAAAACTGACGCCGGCCTTTGTCATCGTCTGATCGATCTGGGCCGTTCGCGCTGGCGACAGCGCATTCGCGTCAAGATAGATTCCAGTAAAGCCGGCTTCTACAACCTGCCCCGCAACCATTTCGGCTGCGTGCGGTGGGCAGACACTCACGATAATCGCGCATTCGGCACAGAGATTCGCCACTGTGTGCGTATCGTGAAGCTCGAAGCGCGCCGCCCGCGCGTGCGTATCGGAACTGCGCCCCTCGGACGCCCAATAGACATGCTGGCCGCTATTCTGCGCCGAAGCGGCAATCGAGATACCCATTTCGCCTGGATGCAGGATGCCGATCCGCTGCTGGATCATCGTGCTAGCTCCTCTCCTCTCAATAGTATAGGACTTACACAGTGGACGCGAACATTGGACCACCACGGAATTAAGAATCTCTCGTATCGAACGTTTTTTCGTTCGCAGAACGAAAAAACGTTCGATACGAAGAAGAAAAATCCGTGTTTTGCTAGTGCCGCGTAAGTCCTGCTAATATTACGGCCGCGATCTCAGCACCCCCCGTCGCACAGCAATCTCCAACGGCCACAGCAGCGCGGCCAGCAGCAACAGCCAGGGCCATAGCTCACGCGCGGCAGAGGTCTTGGCTGCCACCACCGTCGTGTCCGCCGGGCCGGTCAGCGCGGCGCCGCCGGTGGCGGCGCTGATCTGCGCCAGCAGCGCGGCGCCGCCGGTCGTGGGAATGTACTCAGCCGACGGATGCTGAACGTAACCGGTAGCGGTACTACGTTCGGCGCCGTCTTTACGCAGCGTCACCGCGATCGCATAGGCGCCGTCGCTCGGCAGTGCGACATCCTCGACATAATGCCCCGGCGCGGTCTGGCGCAGCGGGATGCGCCGCGCGCCGCCGTCGGGCAGCGTGACTGTCGCCGCGGTGTCGGCTAAATCGATCGGCGCGCCGCTCGGCGCTAATGCATCGACCGCGATTGTCACCGCGTCGCCATGCGGCGTGGCGCGCACCTGCAGCGGCCCGCTGTCGGGCTCGGGCAGCGTGTAGCGGATGATCTGCGCCCAGAATTTGCCGTAGTCCGGCCAGTTTGGCCAGGCCTCGGCCCATGGCGCATCGGCGCTGGGCGTCCAGGCGACTGCACGGCCCAGGCCATACTGCCATGTCGCCAGCACCGGATCGTCTTGTGGCGATTTGAGTACGAGCTCGGCGGCTGGCTTGATCGACGTGCCGACGTAGCCGGTCAACTTAGGGATCTGGTTGGGAGTGAAGTCGCGCAGCAGCGGGTGCGGCGCTTGCAGCTGCGCGCGGAAGTCGCCCTCGATCTGCGGCTCGGCGCTGGCAATCTGGCTTTCGATCAGCGTCAGGCGTGGAATATCTTCCGGCTTCGCTGCGAAGTGATAGCGCCCGGCGCCCCAGCGCGCCAGGTTCTGCAACAGCTCGGTGTCGGCATCCGCGCCGATCGCGATCGACGAAAGCGTGATATCGGCGGCGCGCGCCCGCTCGATCAGATCCGAGTAAGGGCCGCAGCTATCGTTGCGGAATGATTGGCCGTCGGTCATGATCACGGCGTGGCGTACCTTGCCTGGCTGTTGCTCCAGCGTGCTCAGCCCCAGGTCGAGCGCGGCGCAGATGTCGGTGCCGCCGCCGATGCTCAGCGCGCCGATCCGCTCCTGAATCTGGCCGAGCGTCAAACCGCTGCCGAGCACTTGGAAGTCGACCGTCCAGTTTTGCTGCTCGTCGAACGACAGCACGCCGACCCGATCTTCCTGGCGCAACGACTCGGTCGCCAGTAGCGCCGATTCTTTGGCCATATCGAGCTTGGAAATGCCCGAGATGCTGCCCATGCTTAGCGAGTGGTCGATGATCAGCAGCAGCGTCACCGGCGGGCGCTCGGGCCGCGGCGGCGGGTCCATTGTCACCGGCAGGGCCTCTTCGAGCGGCGTACCCTTATACGCGCCAAGCGTGAAGCTGGCGCGCCCGCCGGTCACCACCAGGCCGCGCCCTTCGCCGCGCACATATTCGCGCAGCGTCGCCATCTGATCGAGTGTCATATCGCCGGCCGGCACGTCGATCAGTACCACGCCCTCGTATTCGTCCAACGCCGAGATCTGCGCTGGGAGGCGCGCTGCCCCGCGCACCTCGGCCTGCACGCCCGCCGCGCGTAGCGCCCGCCCAAGCTGTGCCGCCGCGCCCGCCCGGCTCTCGACCAGCAGTACGCGCGGCTGGGGCGCGATCAGCGCGGTTGCCGCGCCGCTGTTGTTCTCCACGAAGGTGTCCGGCTGGCCGTCGATCGTCACCTGGAAGCGTGCGACCCCCGGCGCGCCGGCGCGATCCTGATAGGTAAAGCGATTTTCGCCGGGCTTGAGCGCGACTTGCTGCGATGCAAGCTGGCGCGCGTTCTCCGACAACTCCAACTGCGCGGTCGCCGCGGCACTGCTGCCGACGATCACGGTCACACTGAACTCTTCATCGGCACGCAGCGTCTGAGGCGCCTCGACGGCAGCGATCCAGATCTCGGGCCGGGTTATCGGCTGGTATGCCAGCGTGTCGACCGGAAGGCCCAGTGCCCGCGCCGCCGCCAGCGCATCGCCCCGAGTCTGCGCGCCATCCGAGAGCAGCACCACCCGTCCTGGCGCGTTGTTCAGCAGCCCGCGCGCCGCCGCCAGCGCCCCGGCCAGATCGGTCTGATCGGCGCGTAGCGCGGTGCGATCGTCGTTTGCGACGGCGTTCGCTCCAAAGGCAATCACGCGCGCCGTTCCAATATGCGCCTTGACCAGCGTGTCGGCCTGGGATTGTAGCGCAGCTTTGCCGGCATCGCCCAGGCTATCGGATTGATCGAGCAGAATCACTAGCGCGCCCTCGGGTTGCGCTGTACGGCCGAGCACCGGGTCAGCCAGCGCCACAGTCAGCAGCGCGACGATCAGCAGGCGCAGCCCCAACGCCGCCCGCCGGACGCGTGCGCCACGCACGCGCCAGACCCATGCCAGTGCGGGCAGGAGTACCAGAAAGACCAAAAACTGTGGATGGCGTAATATCATCGGTGGAGGTAACCCCATTCCAGCATCAGTACGGCCAGCGCGCCGAGCGCGAGCCATGGCCAGAGATCGTTCATCTGGCGCTGTGGTTCCGCAGCTTGCGCCGGCGCTGCGCTGGCGATCTGCGGCCGAGGCCTCGGCCGCAGATCGGACTCGATCGGCGCTCCGGCGTTCACCGGCACCTGCCCGCGAAACAACAGCGTGCCAGCACGGCGCTCTTCCAGCTGGTACAGTCCCGGCTGGGTCAGTGTATCTACCGTGATCGCCGGAGCCGCGGCGAGTGTTGTGCTTACGCCATCCGGCCCGCTGATCCGCAGCTCTTCGGCACGCGCGTCGGGGTGCAGGCTCAGCGGCGCGCCCGCTTGGAGGCTGCTCGGCAGTGGCAGCGGCGCGAGATCGTGTACGGTGCGCGCCACCAGCAGCGGGAAGGCCAGCCGCGTCGGCAGGTTACTGGTCGCGAGATCGAAGGACCAAATTGCAATCTCGTGCGTCGCGCTGCGGCCGCGCAAGATCAGCGGCGTCTCGCCATCCGCCAACAGCGTTGTGGCCCAAGCCGGCCGCTCAACCGGCTGCACCGGGCCGAAGTTCACACCGCCAAAGCTCAGCCCGGCCAGCAGCGCGCCATTCGTCGATAACTCGGCCGAGCTGGCCGCCCGCGATGGCCCTGCTACTTCGAGCAGTGTGCTGCCGGCAGGCGGGTGGATCGCGAGGATCGCGCCGGTTGGCCAGGCCTCGGGCAAAAAGCTGTCGAAGATCGTCAGCTCAGGCGCGCTGGCGTCGGCAGCGGCCTGTGTATAATTCGCGGGTTCAAGCACGGTAACGCTCACGCCTGGCACGGCCACCAGCGCACGTTGGAGGGTCGCGGGCTTGGCGGAGACCAGCAATGCTTTGATTGGGCGAGTCTGCGCCAGGCTCAATCGCGCGTCGTCGTCCTGTGGCAAGCCATCCTCACCGTCGAGCGCGGCGCGCAGGTGCGCATACGTGGCCGGCAGCGTCCATGTTAGCTCGGTCTCGCCATTCGGCGCAATCACAATGTCGCGTGTGCCGAGCAGCCGATCGTCGCCATACAGTCGAACAACCGAGAAGAACGTCGCCGGACCGTAATTCGCGGCGCGGGCGTAGACTTGCATATTCGCGCCCCAGGATCGCGCGGCAAACGCGACGATCGCGTGGTTCGGTTGCGCATTGCCGATCTGCTGCCAGTCGAGTGCGGCGGAAAGCCTGGTGGGCAGGGTTGCGCTGCCGGCCTGCGGCCCGCCGTCGGTAAGCACCACGATCTGGCGGTGGCGCGGCCCATCGAAAGCCGCCTCGGCCAGCGTCAGTGCGCCAGGCAGATCGGCCCCGGCGCCGCCGGGCTTTAGGCGATCGAGCGCGGCTAGCAGCCCAGCGAGGTCGGCCTTGCCGCCGCTGGCGACCACTCGCGCGGCTGGCCCTGCCGCTACCAGCGTAGCGCTATCGCCTGGCCCAAGGCTGCGCAGCGCCGCGCGGGCCCGCTCTTGCGCCTGGGCAAAGCGCGTCATCGAGCCATTGCGCGCAGCCATGCTGGTGGTCGTGTCGAGCACGATCGCTAGCTGGCGCGACCCGCCGCCCAAAGCGCCGGCCAACTGCGGCTGGGCCAGCGCCAGGCCAAGCAGCCCGGCCACCAGCAGATGCAGCAGCAGCAACAGCGTCAGCGGTAGGTGGCGGATGCGCTCGCCCTCCGGCTGGCGCGGGATATTCCGCCAATGCAGCAGGCTCGGCACCGCGACCCGCCGCCGCCGCTCGCGCAGCAGATGCAGGACGACGATGACTGGGATTGTCAGCAGGGCCAGTAGGCCGAGCGGGAGGAGGAAAGTCATATTAATTATTGGGCAAACACTAGTTCAACGGGCAGTCGACTTTTTGTCCAATCGCTACCTTCACCGGCTTGATGTTCGGCTAGACGCCGCTCAAGATGTGTCGTATGACCTGTGTCATATGAGCCATCGGCACAGTGCAGAATATAAATCCAAGCAATTGCCATGTCTCTTCCGCCCGCACCCTTCGATACGGCCTGCGGCCTACTCAGGATGCTACGCACCGATACAGCTCCTTTGTTGCCTACCCGCTTACCGCAAGATCCGGCGTGCCCGCAGATACGGTATCACCTGCCGCTCCAGCGGCCAGTCGGTCAACACCTGGGCATAGGTAGCGCCGCGCTGGACGCAGGTGGTGGCGATACGCTCCTGCCATGCGGCGACATTGCGGCGATACACTGCCAAGGTCGCGGTGTCGAGCGTAAGCGGCAGCCGCTGGCCCGTCTCGGCGTCCTCCAGCTCGATCGGGCCGTTCAGCTCCGGCTTGAGCTCGCGTGGGTCGAGGATGTGCAACACTAGCGTCTGCCAGCGCGGCGGCGGCAGCGCGCGTAGCGCCTGCTCGAGACCCTCGGGCGCGAGCAGATCCGAGCAGATCACCAGCAGGCCGCCGCGCGTATGCCGTTTGGCGTAACCTGTTAGCGCCTGTGTCAGCGCGGTTGGCTGATTCGGCTGGACACCCTCCACGAAGCGCAGTAGCTCAATCAGCCGGTCTTTACCCTGCGCCGGGCCAAACGGCGCCAGTGCCGATGCGCCGAACGGCGCGACGTGCAGTCGATCGTGGTGTGACAGTGCCAGGTAGCCGAGCGCCGCGACCAGCCGTTTGGCCGCGTGGATCTTTGATGGCTCGCCTGATCGCTTGGGCGGAGCAGCGGGATAGGCCATTGAACGTGAGATATCCAGCAGCAGATGCACGCCGATGTTCTGCTCGATCTCGCCGAGCCTTACGAACAGTTCTTCCTGATGCGCGTAGGCGTTCCAGTCGACATAACGATAGTCATCGCCAGCGCTATACGGCCGGTGGTCGTTGAAGATCGTAGCAGGTAGCTCGTTGCGGCTGAGGTGTTCGCCGCCGGAGGGCTGCCCACGCAGGGTGCGCTGCGCCTGCAGGCTGAGTCGCTCCAGCCGGCGCAAGAACGCCTCGTCGAAGAGCGATTGTGTTGCTGTGGCAGACTTACGGCTGAAAATATTCTTGAACCACATCGCGTTCATCGATCGGCACGCGCAGCGGATCGGCGCCGACTTCCACGCGCTGCCCGCTGCTGGCGTCACCCTGTGCAAAACCCGGTTTCGTACCCCCCGCGCCGCCTTGAAGTGGTCCGGAGGGCTCTGCCGGCACATCGCCTGGACCGTCCGATTCCAGCGGCACAGGCTGACCCTCGACGCCCAATCGTTCCGAGGTGTCGGCCGGGCGCTGCTCGCCGCCCGGGCCATTGCCTGCGCCGGAGCCATTACCCTCTCCTTGGGCCTGGCCCGAGCTCTGATCTTGATTTTGGCCCTGAGCCTGCCCCTGGCCGCTGCCTTGGCCCGCCTGATCGCCGCTTGGGTCTGGCTGCCCAGCCTGGTTTGGCTGCTCAGATTGGCCGGCTTGCCCGGCTTGATCGGATTGTCCTGCCTGGTTCGCCGGCGCGGTCGGCAGTTGCTCGATCGCGCGCGCCAAGTCGTCGAGCGCTTGGGCGGCGCTTTGCCCGCCTTGATCCAGCTCGTCGGCGCTCTGTTCCAACTGGTCGGCCAGCGACTGGTTGCGTGCGCCGATCTGATCGGCGGCGTCGCGCAGGCGATCGGCCAGATCGCTCAGTGTATCTTGTGGCAACTGGCTGGCTTGGTCGGCCAGTGCGCGCAGCTCGCGTGCCGCGCCAGCCAGATCGCCGCGATCGAGCGCGGCGGCGGCCGGTCGGGTAATGCCCTGATCGCGCAGGGCATCAGCCAGCGCCTGGATGATCTGCGGGTCGCCAATGCTTGTAGGCTGGTTGGCCGCGTTGGTCGTGGCCGGTTCGCCGTTCGCGCCATTCGGCGGCGCCTGCGGCTCGCGTGGCACTTGCTGGTTGGGATCCGGCGCTCCGGCCAGCGGCGGGATCGGGAGCGCACTCGTGCTGATGTTTGGGGCGCCAATACCGGCAATGATTGAAAGCCCAAGCGCCAGCAGTCCGAGCATCGCCAGCGTCAGCAGATCGTGCCAGGGTGGGCGCTGGCGTCTTGCAATCCGGCGGCGCAGCAGCTCGGCGGTGTGGCTCGAATCGGCGATTAGCCGAGCGGCGACGCTGGCGGGTGGCGGGTTGGTCGCGGCAACCTCAACTGCGGTGGCGAGCTGCTCGTCGAGATGGAAGCGCCGGTCGAGCCGGCGGGCAGCCTCGTGCGGCTTAAGCCGCGGCTGCAGCAGCAGCGCAATCGCAATGCCCAGTGCCGCCAGCGCCAGCGCGCCAAGGATATTTGTTCGCAGCGGCCAGCCCCATACCAAATGCCCGCCCAGGCCGATGCACCAAATGGCGGCGCCTAGCCAGGCCGCGCGCAGGAGCATTCGTATGCCGCGCCGCGCCCAGCGGTCGGTGGCAAGTTGGTTCAGATTGTGGAATAGCTGCTGTCGCATGAAATTGAAAATTGTAAATTGTGAATTGCAAATTGAGGCAAGCTAAATATGCAATTTACAATTTACAATTTGAAATGACATTACCAGGCTTCTGCCTCGCGTACGGTCAGCCGGCGCACGGCGCTGCCGGCGACGCCAAGGATTCCAAGCACCAGCAACGCCGCGCCGAGCCAGGTCTGCCGTTGATCGAGGAAGCCGCGTAGCTCAAGCGCCTGGTCGGCATGCGCTCGGTCGCCCAATGCGACGTAGGCGGCGGCGGCCTGATCGGCGGCGGCGCGTGCCTGCGGGTAGCGCAGCGAGCGCGCCAGCGCCAGCGCGTTGTTCAATGCATCGGCCGCCGCACGCCCGCGCTCGGCGCGCTCGGCATACGCGGCCAGCACGCCGTTTTGGCGCGAGTCCTCCAGCGCGGCATAGGCTTGGCGCGCTTGAGCCACGAGCTCGGCCGCGCGATCATAGTCGGCCGCCGCCAACGCGGCCCGCGCGCCTTGTGCCAACTGCTCGGCGCGCAGGCCATCTTCGCTGCGCGCCAGCAGATCTTCGGCCTGTTGGAGTACGGCGGTCTGATCGGTTGTGCGCAGCCACTCGAGCGCCGTCTCCAGATCGGTTTTAGCGTCGGCGTAGCGGCCCTGCCGCAGCATTGCCTCGGCGCCGGACAGGTCGTAGGCAGAGAGCGCATTACGCTTATAACCGCTGGCGAGATAGCTTGGCAGCCAGTCGCGCCATTGCCGCTCCAACTCGTCCGGCGTCACGCCATAGGCACGCTCCAGTGCCGAGCGATAGCCGCTGGAGCGCGCCGAGACCGTCAAAAAATCGCGCATTTTCGCGAACGAGTAGCGCTCGATCAGAAATGCCACCATGGATAGGCTCTCGGGATAACTGACTTCAGGGTTACGGTAGACTGTATCGCGGTCGTCGAGGTCGCTCCAACGCAGAAGTTGGTCGGCGTCGAATGCGCGCTGGAGCAGCTGGATGCGCGTTTCCAGCTCGGGCGCCGGCCGCTCGGCATACTGCGCCAATCCTTCCTGAAAGCCCACGTTGAGCCGGTCGTCGGAGAGCTCGGCGGCGACAATATGCGTGAGCTCATGCCGAATATTGTTCTGAACTTCCTCGGGCGTCTGCTGCTGCGTCTGCGAGAGCACCACCACCACCTCGTGACGGCGATAATCGGCATGCGCAACAATCCCCGACATGCCGCGCGCCAGCGGGTTGATCTGCTGGTAGCGCTCCAGTGTGGGGTACAGGCGCAGCGCGACCGGCGTGGCGGTCTTGTGGCCGAAGATCGCCGCCACCTCGTCGTAGATCGCGTCGACGAAGCCGGCGTAATGGTCGGCCGTGGCTTGGTCGCCGTCGACATAGAGGATCGCGAAGCGCTCGGTAGTGCGCTCGCGCCAATCAGATTCTTGGGCCAGGGCGCCGCTCGGAAAGAGCATCAGCACGAGCGCCAGTGCGGCGAATAGGCCAATGAGCCGCCTCAACGGCATCTCTCCTCGATTAGATAAATGTGGCTGACAGTCTACCATATTCTCAGCGGCCGCGCCTGAGAAATGAATGAGAATACAGGGCCATGTCAAAGCCGGAGAGTTTGATGGGCGAAGCCCCGCGCCGCAGTTGAGAGGACTTTGACATGACCCTGATGAGAATACGACATACAACGAATGTCTGCTGGAATGGTCGTTCAGACTGCGATATATCCAGTTATGGGCGTGGTCGATGGTCGCGACTATGATCCTACCCGCGATTTTGTCTGCGACCGGCTGAGTTCGACCAGATTACGCCACTCGGTCAGGCTGGCGCCGACGGATGACCGATGCGGCACTAGCCAGTGAGTAGATGACCAGCACCTGCGCGGCAAACAGCAGCAACACCTATATTCGCTGGATGAGAGTGTCACTGGCGTTCTGCTGGCGCATACATGCGCCGTGGAGCCGGCGTTCAAGCTCGCAGATATGTTCTTTGATCCAATCCTGATACTGACCTTCGGCCGCGATCAGATCTTCGAGCAGCTTCCGAGGTAGGCGTTCCGGATTGATCGGGTCGATATAATCCCACATGACTGGCTCAGCACGATAATGCTCATCACAGGCCAGTCGCGGCTGCATGCCAGGGCGGACAAGCACCCGCGTCGCGTGGTCGTGGCAGCGAATCCACCGAAACGATAGAAACGTCGAAGTTATGGCGTCGGTAAACGCCTGGCAGCGCACCGTCTCCCGTGCATATTCGCGTTGTGTTGCCATAGATTTACTCCGCATCCAAATATGGTGGCTTTACGAGTCCAACACCTCACGCACCTTGCGTGCTAAAGCTGCCGGTGCGTATGGTTTTTGCAAGAACGCAACTCCAGGGTCCAAGATACCACGATGGACGACTACATCGTCGGTGTAGCCTGATGCGAACACTACTCTGAGCGTGGGGTGCAGCGCCTGCAGGCGCGCGGCCACGTCGCGACCGCCAATGTGTGGCATCACAACATCGGTCAGCAAGAGCTGAATCGCCAACCCGGTCTGCGCCTGGGCAACACGCAGCGCCTCCTCGCCGTTAGCCGCCTCCAGCACGGTATAGCCGTGCTCGCGCAGCATGCGTGCCGCTAGAGCGCGCACCACAGGCTCATCCTCGACTAGTAGGATTGTCTCGATCCCGCGCGGCATCACGCCATCATCCGCATGCACAGGCTGCAGCCCGGCTCCTGTGGCGACGCACGGCAGGTAGACCTTGAACGTCGTGCCCTGGCCGACCTCGCTGTAGACCCAGAGATGCCCACCGTGCTGCTTGACAATGCCATAGCAGGTCGCCAGCCCCAAGCCGGTGCCGCGCTCTGGTTCTTTGGTGGTAAAGAACGGCTCGAACAGGTGCTGTTGGACGGCTTCAGCCATGCCGGTCCCTGTATCGCTCACGGTGAGCATCACATAGTCGCCGGGAGCGACGTCGACGTGCTGCCTGGCGTACGCTTGGTCGAGGGAGACGTTGGCAGTCTCGATGATCAACTCTCCGCCATGCGGCATGGCATCGCGCGCATTGACTGCGAGGTTCAGCAGCACTTGCTCAATTTGGCCGCGGTCGACTTTCACGGGGTGCAAATTGGAAGCAGGAAGTGTCACCAGCTGGATGTCCTCGCCGATCAAGCGGCGCAGCAGCTTGTCTACATCGAGAATCAAGTCGTTGAGGTTCACGATTTGTAGTTCGAAGATCTGCTTGCGGGCAAAGGCGAGCAGCTGGTGGGTGAGGCTGGCAGCACGCTCGGCCGTCTTGCGAATCTCCTGCATGTCAGTGCATACTTGGCTTTCGGGTGCCAGGTCAAGGAGCGCGAAGTCGACATAGCCGATGATAGCGGTCAGCAGGTTGTTGAAGTCATGAGCCATGCCGCCGGCCAGCCGCCCGATGCTCTCGATCTTCTGAGCCTGTAGGAACTGGGCTTCCAGGCGCTTATGCTCGGTGATATCAACCAGGAGCCCGCGGAGCTGCCGGACGCACCCTTGGGCATCTGGGATCGCACGCACGATGTCACGCAGCCAAACCACGCAACCATCCGCTGCCACCGCCCGATGCTCGAACGCATGGTTGCGGTCGTCCCCGGTCGCCGCTTGGTACAGCGAGATCACCTGCGCGCGATCCTCAGGGTGAATAAGATTGATCCAGAACGCCGGCTCCGCAAGCCAACGCTCGACCGGATAGCCGAGGAGCGCCTCGGCGCGCTGGTTCACGAACGTGAACTGCCAAGTCTCGGCATCGGCTTCCCACACGATCGCGTCCAGGCTCTGGACGAGATCGCGAAAGCGCTGCTCTGCCAACTCCGCCGTCGCGCGCATTGCCTGCTCGCGGCTCAGTAGCTCATCGTTGAGAGTATTCGCAGCGGTCAGTTGCCCCGTGCGTTCATGGACGCACTGTTCAAGTTCCGCGTTGAGGGTGCGCAAGCTGTCCTCGGCCCGTCTGCGCTCGATCGCGGCAGCCAACACATTGGCAACGGCCTGCACGAAATAGATCTCATCCTGGGAGAACGTGCGCCGCCGGCTTGTGTGTATCCCCAGGACGCCAGATGGCCGATTCTGGCCTGGAATGATGACGCTCAGGCCGCTGATCACCCCATGCTTGTGCAATAGCGGCGACCCATTGAAGCGTGTCTCAGTGCGCAGATCAGTGACGATCACCGATTCGCCGGACAGTAGAGTATAGCCGGCCTGCGAATCGGTTCCCACCCCGACTGTCTCGCGGCCCGCAGAGCCAGCGCGCCAGCCGACGCCCGCCCGCAACAACAAGGCGCTGCCATCGGGTAGAAGCTCCAATACTTTACAAAATTCCACATCGAGCGTTTGGGCGATGATGACGACGGCTTCGTCCATCAGCGCGGAAAGCTCTCTGTCTATCAGCCCGCGTTGGCCCATGTCGGCGATAGCCGCTTGCTGGCGTACATACGTGCGGAGTTCCACCTCTACCGCACGCAGCATCAAGAGTTGCTCGTGCTCCTGATGCAGCACTGCAGTAGCCAACTGCAGTTGTTCGAGCGCGCTGCTTAGCTCCCCTAGCGTTTCTGGTGCCAGTTCGCGCTGCAGCGCAGATACAGCTCCAAGCGTCCCCGCCAACCCAGCCTGCTGTATACGCCCACCCCCGATCTGCCGCGCAAGCGTGTCTCTTTTCATACCGCTCTCCCTCCTTGGTTTGCCGAGCCGACTCCTTTACTGCGACAGTTGACTTGCTAAATCAGGGTTTACTAGCTGATCAAGGGCCGTGTAATGATTTCACGCTACCGCGATACCGCTCTGAAAAGGACTTCACGATCGGGCCTGGGTAATGACCGCTAACCAGTGTTCGGCTTGTAGTTGCTGGTTGGCTGCCGTCCGGCATAGTTCGTCGGGGTGCATTGAATTTACCGATTGAGGACTCGGTAGGTCAAAGCGACATATAGCGGGCTGCATTAACTTTTAAAGTAACAGCCCGAGTCATGGGTTTGGCAAGAGACAGGATTAATATATAGCGGCAAGCCAGTTTAGGTTTCAAGGCAATGCGCTATAGAACCGCGGAGTCAGATCTGTTGAGAGACACTCCTCTGCAAGAACTGACTGCCTTGCAGGGTGCCGGCTTCTCGGAGTATAAGGAATAGGTATTAGGACAGGGGCCTAACGCGAGGCGGACACGGCCAAGCAACACACCAGACTCTCGGCGCCTGGCAGGCAGCGCTTCGGAAGCGCGAGATGCGGAAGCCTTATAGGTGTTTTTCCTCATCAGCATCGCGAATATATATAATAGTAGTTGGGCGTGCAAGAATTAGCAATGGGGAATCACCCTACCTTTTATCAGAGGATTACCCTACCTTTTGTCAGGAGAATGACCAATTTGACAGCTCGTCCTTCGATAACACGGGCGCACGAGAAGTAGGATACAGATTGCTAGGGACGCACCTCAGGTCTTTTGTGACCATATAATGGCTGGTACAAGCTGCGTGCATAAGGCCCGTCAGATTGGTTCATCGAGCACGACCAGCCCATGTCTCATCGCCTTGCGCAAGAGGCTCGCAAGATCCTGCACCTCTAGCTTGGCCATCAGGCTGGCGCGGTGTTTTTCGACCGTTTTCACTGCGATCTGCAATATCTCCGCGATCTCATTGTTGGTCCGCCCCTCAGCGACAAGCTGTAACACCTGACGTTCGCGTGGCGAGAGTCGGTTCGATAGACTCGTCTCACCTTTGTCAACCTGGTGTGCTAGAAAATCTGCGAGGATGGCGTTGGAAATTGCCGGGCTGAGATAGGTATCGCCTCGATGAACCGCGCGAACAGCTAGCAACAACTCCTCCATCACCGAGTGCTTGAGCAGGTAGCCTCTGGCGCCATTTCGGAGCGCCTGACGCACCAAGATCTCGTCGGAGTACATTGAGAGAATCAGCATCCGTGTCGGGAGACGCAAGGCGCGAATCTGAGCGATCGCCTCGACACCATTCATGCGCGGCATCCCAATATCCATCACGAGCACATCTGGGGCCAGGCGCTGCGCCAGCTCGATTGCCGCCAAACCATCCTCAGCCTCGCCGACAACGTTAATATCACCAGCCTGGATGAGCAAGGCCCGGATGCCTTGCCGGACGAGGTGGTGGTCGTCGGCTAAAACGACATGAATCACTGGCCCTCCTTCCAAGGTATATGGGCGATGAGATGGACTCCTCGGCTGGGTTGGAGATCGACATCCAGTCGTCCGCCTAGCATCTGAAGCCGTTCCCGCATACCCAATAACCCCATGTGTGTCAAACCGTTGGCACTCGACCGCAGTATCGATGGATCAAACCCTTGCCCATCATCCTCAACTGATAGGCTGATTTCCTCGGTATCACGCTGCAGCACAACCCAGGCACGCCTGGCGCGGGCATGCTTGGCGATATTGGTGAGCGCCTCTTGGAGAAAGCGGTATAGACAAATGCCGATCGGGTCGGGCAGTATTGGCATCTCCACAGCATCATAATCAACGACAAGGTGGATGTGCTCGGCGAAGCTCTGGCAATACTCCTCCAGGGCAGCGTTCAGTCCCACCGCATCCAGGGCTGGTGGGCGCAGCGCCAATGCCAACGACCGCATCCGCTCCATCGTTGTGTCGACCATGGCTACTGCTGTAGCTAATTCACGGCGGAGTGCAGCATCCTCACCAGGCAAGTCGGCCCTGAGCATCTCCAGCCGGATTTTCAGCGCGGTCAGCGCCTGTCCAGACTCGTCGTGCAGCTCGCGGGCGATGTTGCGGCGCTCGGTCTCCTGCGCGAGCACGAGTTGGCGAGAGAGGTGCTGGAGCTGGTCGAACAGACGCGCCCGTTCGGTCTCGGCCTGTTTCCGCGCGGTGATATCAATGAAGGCCAACACCGCGCCCAGCAAGCGCCCATCGGCGTCCCATATTGGCGCGGCATTGATCGACAGCCATACGAACTGCCCGTTCTGCTCGCTGTCAATCCCCAGCACAACATCCTGCACCGTCTCGCCACGTAGCGCCCGCTGCACCGGCACGTCGTCGAAATTTGTAACAGGCTGTCCGTTCGCCCATGTGAACCTTAACAGCGCCTGCCGCTGCACCAGCGGCATATGCTTGGATAGGGCTGTGAAGCCGAGCATACGTTCGGCGGCCTCATTTATTCGAACGATTGTGCCGTCCGGGGCGTATAGGACGATACCGTTGGTCATGGCAGAGAACGCAGCGTCAAGTTCCGCGATGCGCGCCTCGGCGCGCTCGCGCTCAGCCTCCACCTGGGCAAACAGCTGTTCACGTTCCTGCTCGGCGCGCTTGCGATCGGTGTCGTCGCGCGTCACTTTCGCGAAACCACGCAGCGACCCCGCCTCATCGTAGAGTGCCGAGATAACCGTATTAGCCCAGAAGCGCGACCCATCCTTGCGGATTCGCCAACCCTCATTTTCAAACCGCCCTTCGGCTGCCGCCGCCATCAGCTCTTGCTGCGGTTTGGCGCAGGCAATGTCCTCGTGCGGATAGAAGCGGGAGAAGTGCCGACCCACGATCTCCTCCGCCCTATAACCCTTGATGCGCTCCGCCCCGGCGTTCCAACTGATCACACGCCCGTCGGGATCAAGCATATAGATCGCGTAGTCTTTCACACCATCCACCAGCAAGCGGAAGCGTTCTTCGCTGTCGCGCAGCGCCTGCTCGGCCTGCTTGCGGTCGGTGATGTCGCGCACCACGGCGATGATCGTCTGCGGCGTACCTGTATCGTTGTAGACGAGTTGGGCATTGAGTTCGGCAAACATTCGGGTCCCATCGCATCTGACGAGCGTGTATTGAAGATCGCGCACGGAGCCTTGCGTCAAAATCTGCGAGAGACCCTCGTGCGCTAGAGATTGGTCTTCGGGCACAATGACGTCGAACGCGCTCAAACCGACAACCTCATCCGCGCTGGCATAGCCGAGCAGGGCGGCCCACTGCTGATTGGCCGTGACAAATGTGGCGCTGAGATTCGCCTGCACGATCGCGTCCGGCGAGACCTCGACGAGACTGCGATAGTGCGCGAGGGTCTCACGCAGCGCGACCTCCGCGCGCTTGCGGTCAGTGATATCGCGCACCACTGCGATCACTGTTTGCGGCATACCTGTATCGTCGTGGACGACACGAGCGTTGAATTCGACAGCTCGCATGGACCCATCGCGTCTGACGAGCGTATACTGCAGATCGCGCACTTCTCCAAGCGTCAAGGTTTCTTGCATCCCATCGGCTGCGCGCTCACGATCTTCTGGTGCCATGAAGTCGAACGCGCTCCGACCGGCAAGCTGAGAGGCGCTGGCATAGCCGAGCAGGGCGGCCGTCTGCTGATTGGCCGCCACAATAGTGCCGCGCAGGTCGACCTGCACGATCGCATCCGGCGAGACCTCTATGAGCGAGCGGTAGTGAGCCTCGCGCTCGCGCAGCGCGACTTCGGCCCGCCGCTCCTCCGTAATGTCGCGCAGCACGCCGGTGATCGCCTCGGGTCGCCCCGCTTCGTCGAAGATGATCGCCGCGTGCAACTGGGCCAGGAAGCGCGAGCCGTCGTACCTGAGCAGGGTATATTCGGCGGCGCCCGATCCGCGCTCTAAGGCCAGCGCGATCTTGTGTCTGGCCTTCTCATGGTCCTCGGGCGCGATCAGCTCAAAGATGGACCGACCCAGCAGCTCTTCGACCGTCGTACACCCAAACAACCGCACGGCCTGCGGCGTGACCATGCTGATGCGCGTGTCCATATCGGCTACCACGATTGCGCTAGGCGTTGCTTCGATGAGACTACGGTAGCGCTCCTCAATCGCGCGCTGCGCCGCCTCCGCTTGTCTGCGTGCGGTAATGTCGACCGCGACTCCCTGCAGAAATAGGGCGCAACCCGCATCGTCGCGCACTAGGCTGGCGATGTCATGCAACCAGACGACTCGACCGTCGCACGTGAGCGCACGGTATTCGTTGGAGACAGGGATATCACAGGCTTGGGCTTGCGCTACTGCGGCCAGCACATTCTGGCGGTCCTCCTCATGGATCTGCTTGAACCACAGCTCTGGATCGGCCATCCACTCCTCGGGGGTAAAGCCCAGGATGGCCTCAATTTGTGGGCTGACGTAGAGCGTGCTGCTGTGCTCGTCGAGCGCAGCGGTATAGATGATGGCGGGAAGCTGCTCGATGAGTGTTCGAAAACGCAGCGCCACATCACTGCTCGGCTGTGCATCACTCGGCATGGGCCACCCTTCATGCTGCAAATCCTGAGATCACCATAAACGTGGGTCCACATTGTAGCATATCAGAGGGTTACTGCGAACTCAAAATATGTGCGGTCGGGAGTTGGTTCGCCTGGTGGCCAAGATGCGGTACAATGCTGACAGATAGCAAAGGCAGAGAAGTGTGGAGAGCAACCGTGGCTCGGATCAAGCTTGCTTACATTGGCGGTGGCAGCACCCGCGCTCTCGGCACGATGGCGTCGTTTGTGTGTGGCACCGGCCTGGCGATTGGCGCCCGCGCCGCCGATGGGCGTTACTGGCATGGCAACTTCTGGTTGGAGGCGCTTGGCGCGCTCGCGCTTGGCCGCAAGGCGCTGCGGGCGGTCTACCGGGCTGAGCTTGGGCTTGACCCGCCGACCACACTGACCGCGCGGGTGCTGGAGTTCTTGGGTTATACGACTGTAGAGCATGTGTTGCACCAGTACACTGCGCGAGAGGTGCTGCGGCCGGCGAACGAGCCACAGCTGGCCGCGTGCTACTGGACAAGCCGGTGCCAGCGACGCGACGGCGCGCCAGATCGTGCGCGAGCACGGCGCGGCGCTGGGGGACTACGTGCTGGCCGCCGCGCGCCAGGTGGAAATCGAAGGCATCCCATTCACCCTGGTGCTGGCCGGCGACGTGCTGCGCTACTCAGTGCGCTTGCTGCACGAGGCGCTGATTGCGCGCGTTCGAAGTCGCTGGCAAAAGAATCGGCGAGCCGTTTCTGGCGCGGCTGACCTCGGCGCTTCCGCCCGCCGCATTCTTCGCAATGTGATGCCCCCACGCTAGAGGACTACTATCTGATGACCCAGAAACAACTCAAACTCTTCTCATGGAATGTCAACGGCATCCGCGCCTTAGAGAAGAAGGGCTTCTCGAACTGGCTCCAGTCTTGCGGAGCGGACATCGTGATGCTCCAGGAGACCAAGTGCAGCCCCGAGCAGCTTTCTGATGGACTTTGCAAGCCGGAAGGCTTTCATGCCGAGTGGTGCGCCGCCGAAAAGAGGGGCTACAGTGGGGTTGCAACATTCTCCCGCCAACCCGCAACGACCGCACGCGGCTTGAGCGAGCCGCGCTTCGATAGCGAAGGGCGCGTGCTGATTAGCACCTTCCCTTGGTTTGTCCTTTTTAACACGTACTTTCCATCCGGCACCAGCGGCCCAGACCGCGTGGCATACAAGCTGGCGTTCTACCAACGCTTTCTGACCATACTGCGCGCCTACATCGACGCCGGTCAGCCGGTCATTATCGCTGGCGACGTCAACACCGCCTACGCCGAGATCGATCTGGCTCGGCCGCGTGAGAACCGCAAGACCTCGGGCTTTTTACCAGAGGAGCGAGCAGCCTTAGGCGAGTTCTTCGCTGCGGGATTGGTTGATACATTTCGACATGTTCGCCCTAATGAAGCAAAGTACTCATGGTGGTCGCAGGTCACAAACGCGCGTGAGCGCAACATCGGCTGGCGGCTCGACTACATCCTCGTCTCGCACAACCTGCTGCCCTATGTCGTCGATGCGGATATTCATCCCGATGTGCTTGGCTCGGACCACTGCCCGGTCAGCCTGACGCTGGCGCTGCCCGAGTTCGGCTGAATGCCGGGCAGGCGTGATCGCCGCGCTTGTTATGGTATAATGCATGCTATTGATAGCGTTGTTAGAACTATGGCGTGATTCGTTCGGTGAACGACAGATCTCTATACCAACTGTTCGATACCTTGGAGGAAGCCGATGCCACCGCATACTCGCTCGCAACGCCGGCGCTCGCAGAATCGCCCGCAGAATCGCCCAACCGCGAGCGCCGAGACGCCGGTGGTCGTACCAAACATGGGTACGACGACCCCGCTTGAGACGCCGGCTGCACGTCCCGCGCGCAGTAACCGTCGGGTGCTTTCGCGCCCCGCGCCCGAGCCGGTGGACTACACCGGCGATTACACTGCCGCGCGCCGCGACCTGCGCTGGATCGCACTATGGACTGTGATCCTGTTCGCCGCGATGGTTGCGCTGCGCTTCTCGGGCCTCGTGTAATTGCAGATTGTAAATTGCAAATTGTGGATTGAGCAATATAATTTACAATTTACAATTTACAATTTACAATCGTACCGTGGATCGTATCCAAAGCAAAGCCGCGCGCCTGCGCCGCATCGAGCACCGCCTGTACAACGCGCCGCGCGGTCAGCGGGTGACCGAACTGGCCGAGTATTGCGGCGTCGATCGGCGTACCATTTATCGCGATCTCGAGGCGCTCGAAGAGATGGGCGTGCCGGTGTGGGAAGACGACGGCCGCTATGGCATCGATCGCCAATCCTACCTCTCGACGATCCGGCTGAATCTCAACGAGGCAGTGGCGTTGTTCTTCGCGGCGCGCCTGCTGGCCCACCACAGCGACGAGCACAACCCTAACGTCGTCTCGGCGCTGAACAAGCTGGCCGCCGGCCTGCCCGACACCACAATCTCCAGCCATATGGCGCGCGTGGCCGAGATCATCCGCGCCCGGCCGCTGCGCAGCGACTATGTGCGCGTGCTCGACACCATCACGCGCGCCTGGGCCGACCGCCGCAAAGTCGCGATTCGCTATCGCGCGGCCAGCGGCGAGCTGACCGAACGGGTGATCTGCCCGTACTTCCTGGAGGTCTCGCGCAGCGAACCGGCCTCGTATGTGATTGCCTACGACGATCTGCGCGCGGCGCTGCGTACCTTCAAGCTCGAGCGCGTCGCCGACGCCGAGCTGCTCGACAGCAGCTACACCATCCCCGAGGACTTCGATCCATACGCACATCTCGCCTCGGCATGGGGCGTGATGGACGAGGTCGAGGTCGAGGTGCGGCTGCGCTTCTCCGCCGCCGCGGCGCCGCGGGTCCGCGAGAGTGTGTGGCATCACAGCCAACAGCTGTACGATACGCCCGACGGCGGCTGTGAGCTGAGCATGCGCGTCGGCGGCATCAGAGAGGTGCGCGCCTGGGTGCTGGGCTGGGGCGGCGATGTCGAGGTGCTGGCCCCGCCGGCCCTGCGCGACGAGGTGCACTCGCATGCGCAGCGCATGCTGGCACACTATGCCGAGCACTCGCAGAGCGTCGACGCGGCCTGAACAGCGCCAAATACCTTCTACGCCCACCCCACAGCTCGCCTATAATCGTTTAGCTGCCCAGACATAGCGCACCTTCGATATGCGCTTCCACATCCCCGCGTAACTTTACAACTCAACAGAGTTTCAGTACTTCTTTCCTACTAATATCCCTTGAACAGTGTGATAGAATAGGCCTGTAGTAGTCCCCTTGATAGTAGTAGTATGTGTTTAGTGTTTGATGATCGGGAGAGAGGAGCGCCCTCATGATTCGTAGCCATCGCTCTCTTGCATGGTCGCTCATTCTTGTGCTGTTGTGTGCGCTTGCCGTCGCCGCGGAGAAGCCGCCAGTGGCGCGCGCGGCCGGCTCCTTTCTCGTGACGAAGGTGACCGATACAAACGACGGCACCTGCGATACCGACTGCTCGCTGCGCGAGGCGATTATAGCGGCGAATACCGCCGGTGGAAATGCCACGATCAATTTCAAGCAAAGCCCCAACGATGCGGGAGCATGGGTCATCCCGCTGTCTCTGTCGCTGCCCGCGCTGACCGCCGATGGCATCATCATTCAGGGGCTGCTCGACCTTTCTGGCAATCCTGCCGTGATTATCGACGGCGGCCAGCATACCGCCGCTGGCCTGACGATTAATTCGTCGAATAACCAGGTGCGGCAGCTGGTCTTCATCAACTTCCGCGGGCTCAGCGCCACGACCGGCGTGGGCATTCGGATCGCCGCATTGCCAGGCGGCGCCGCGACCGGCAATAAGATCATTGGCTGCTACATCGGCGTGAAGCCCGGCGCCATCACAGCTTCGGCCAATCAGCGGGCCGGCATCATCATCGATAGCGCCAGCGGCAATACGATCGGCGGACCCAACTTCACCGATCGCAACATCATAGCCGGAAATGACCTTGACGGCATTCAGCTGAACTTCGCGAACAATAACACCATTCTGAACAACTACATTGGACTGATCCTGAGCGGCGCGATGCTCACCCCGCTTGGCAATGGCACTTTTGGCGTCGAACTGAACGAGAGCAGCGGCAACACTGTCGGTGGGTCGGCCTTGGCGGTGCCCCTGCCCGGCAATTATATTGGCGGGAACGGACAGAGCGGCGTCATACTCACGGGTGCGAACACAAAGAACAATACCATCGCGGGCAATTTCATTGGCAACGACGGGACGCAGGATCTGGGCAACGGCGGGAACGGCGTCACTATCGAAAACTCCGCCAGCACTAACACGGTGTCTGGCAATGAGTCGGTGCCCTCGACGATCAGCGGCAACGCCGGCTACGGAGTGCTCATCACCGACGAGGGCACCAAGGGCAACCGCGTCGTTGGCGCATACATCGGCATGACGTCGAACGGCGCGAATTCCCTGCCCAACGACCTCGGCGGCATCTCGATCGCCGACGGTGCCAATAACAATATCATCGGGGCGAGCGGGCAGGGGAACATTATCTCCGGCAATACCGGCTATGGGATCACCCTCAAGAGTGTCGCCCCATTGATCACCACGGTTGTGTCGAATACTGTTTCGAGCAATTTTATCGGGCTGAATGCGCTCGGCACTGTGCCAGTGAAGAACACGCTCGGCGGCGTGCTGATTGGCGACGGTGCTACGACTAGCCGTATTGGTGGCACGACCGCCGCCGCGGGGAATGTCATTTCGGGCAATGGAGGCCCAGGTGTGACGATCGGCGGCGCGAGCGTCATTAGCGCTACCGTGAGTAGTAATTTCATCGGCCTGCGGCGCGCGGCCGCAAATGGCCCGTTCACCACCGCCGAGAGCAATAGCGGCGATGGCGTGCTGATCAACAACAGCGCGCAGGATGTGCGCATTGGCGGCGCTGCCGCCGAGGCCAACACTATCGCGGGCAACACCGGCAATGGCGTCCATGTCAATGGCGCCCAAACCAAGCCCGTGACAATTTCGTGGAACTACATCGGCGTTGCATTCAGTTCGCCGACCTTCGTGCCAGCGGGCAATGCCCAGAATGGCGTGTTGGTTGACGGCGGCGCTCAGCAGGTTTCGATTCTCAACAATCGTATCTCGCGCAATACGTTGAAGGGCATCGCCCTCGCGCCGAACAACCCGGCGCCGGCTGGCAGCTTGAGCAATCCCAACCACGATATCGACCCGCCATTCAATATTCGCGTGAACCAGAACGGCCAGCTCACCGGCCAGGTGCTGACCACGGGTACCACCGACGCCTGTGTGATGCCCTGCAAGGTGCAGATCTTCAGCACCGACCCAGCGGCGCTCGACGGCCAGGGCCGCGATTTCATGGATCAGCAGATAACGTCGAACGGCTACTTCACCGCCACGCTCGGCAGCCTTCGCCAGCAGTTTGCGTTGACGGCGACCGACAAGAATGGTAATACCTCGGAATTCTTCGCATCGCCGCTGACCAAGATCGGCCCGATCGACCTACAGGAGGCCGCGCCGAATATGCAGGACGCAGTTCCTGGCCAGGTGGTAACCTACACGCACCAACTCGTCAATAATGGCAATGTCGAGCTCCTTGATCTGAAGGTCAAAGCGCTATCGTCGCGTAAGTGGACTGTCGCGACTGTTCCGATCAGCGGTACAGTATTCGCGCTCGCCGCTGGCCAGACCAGGCTGGTGACCGTGACGCTCAAGCTACCATTTGGCCCCGACAAGCGCGTGCTGGCTGGCCCACCGCCGGATCAGACGCTCGTGAGCGTCACTTCGACGAAGTATATGACCGTAACCGACAGCGTGATCGACACCACCAATGTACTGCCGAAATTCCTACTGGACGCGACGCCGCTGACCAGCAGTGGCCTCGGCGCACCGGATTCGCCCAATAGCACCGTGCCCTATATCCATACGTTGACCAACACGGGCAATGTCACCGACACCGTGCTGGTGAGCGTTATCACCGATCGCGGCTGGGTCACCACGACCAGCACCGACACCGTGAAGCTCGCGCCGGGCGAGTCCAAGAAAGTTACGATCAGCGTCGCCATCCCGAGTGGCACGGCGGCAAACAGCACCCCCGCAAAAACGACGGTGACGTTGACTGTTCTCAGTACGCCCAGCCAGAACAAAACGTTGATCGACACCACCGCAGTCGAGCTATCGCCAAGCGCGCTGCTGGTCCATATCGGCGAGGCCGATGGCGAGGCCGGCGCCGGCCAACTGACGTCGTTCCGCTATAAGGTGGAAAACCGCGGCAACGGAGAGACGAAGTTCTCGCTGAGCGGCTCGCCAAGCTTCGCCGGCACGCAGGTGACCTTCAGGCGGCTTGATGGCCAGCTCTTCGGCACTGGCAACTCGTTCACGCTGAGTAACATAACTGGCACGAACGAACTGGAGTTCTTGGTCGACGTCAAGCTCGATCCGAAGTTGCTGATCGGCGATGTCGAGACGGTGACGGTGCTGCTGCTCGACCAGCAAAATCGCACCCGCGCGGCGGGCCAGGATCGCATTACAATCAAGAGAGCAGCCTTTTTGCCGCGCGTGTATCTGCCGCTGGTGCGTAGCTAATACGACAACGCCAGGTGATAGGTACTCCCATAGTGCGTAGTGCGTAGGGACGGGATTATCACGTCCCTACGCACTACGCACTCCATCAAGGTTAGGATAGTTTCTTATTTTCGAGTACCTAACCTATTGCCTGCACTGAAAGTGCGGTAGCGCGTATACGAGAGAAGGAGGGGTGCCGTGTCGCTTTCGTTCCGTCGATTGAGTTTGCTAGGGATGTTTGTGCTGCTGGCCGCATTCGTGCCGGCGGCGCACTTTGCTCTCGCAAATAGCTACGTCGTCTCCAACCTCGCCGCTAGCGGTCCCGGCTCGCTCCGTGATGCGATCGACCAGGCCAATGCCAGCGTTGGTACGAATGACAGCATTACCTTCAGCGTCAGCGGGGTGATCAACCTCACCCTGGAGAGTGATACGCTGCCGCCGCTGACCGACCCAGCCGGCGTCACGATCGACGCTTCGTCGAACACCGTGCCGAAAGTTCCAATGATCGAGTTGCGCGGCAATGGCACGGTGGTTGGGCCAGGCATCGAGATCGCCTCGTCGAATAATGTCATACGCGGCCTAGCGATCAGTGGATTTAAGGAGTCCCTCGATCGGCCCGAGTTCGTGGGCGCGGGCATTGTCGTGAACGGCCACACACCGGCAACACCGTTAACGAATAACCTGATCGAATACAACTATATCGGCACGGACCTAAGTGCCAACGCGGCTGGCCCCGGCGGCGGGTTCAATAATCCTGGGGCCGGCATTGTGCTTGAATACGGCGCGCAGATTACGACGATCCAGCATAATGTGATCTCCGGCAATGTTGGCCAGGGGATCCAGCTGCAATCGAGTACCAGCTTGAATCTGATTCAGCAAGATAACATCATCCGCGATAATAAGATCGGCGTGAACGCCGCCGGCACCCAGGCGCTGCCGAATGGCGCGAATGGAATTTATGTTGGCAATAACTCAAACACCACCATGATCGGTCCCGGTAATATTATCAGCGGCAATGGCGGCCGTGGTAATGCACGCAGCTATGGCGTATTGATCGCGGGCAGCACCACCGGCGGCAGCCCTATCAGCGGCAATGTCGTCAAGG